>Ga0256794_1000080_pt1 | contig 27163 bp, 22 predicted proteins | sample MC6MC0945MT_FD_186352 | JGI IMG/M metagenome (GOLD analysis project Ga0256794, IMG submission 186352) | Metatranscriptome of enriched soil aggregate microbial communities from Iowa State University, Ames, United States - MC6-MC0945-MT... | ecosystem: Environmental > Terrestrial > Soil >... | reverse complement strand
CCTTACCCTACGTTTGTCAGAATTTATAAAAATACGCCAGTACAAACACCTCCAATAGCTGTAGTAATAAGGAAAATATATCGGAAAGGGATACATGATATACTTTTTCTTGATAAGCTTCAGAACCATTTATATTTCTTTATTAATTCCTCTAAAACTTTTCAAGTAATATTTCCAAAATAGACTAGGGATTGTTCTTGCCACAGGAACCTACTAGCATATACCTGTGAACAAAAAATTAGGATACGGACTGATATAAATTTAGAAAGAGCTTTCTACCATCTTTTTTTAGGGAAGGTTATTTCTATATATAATCAGTCCGGTGTTCCAATGATACATTGGAATGCAGTAATGAGGATTCTTTTTTTATGAAGATCTTCCATTACTGTTACTTTTCGTTGTTCGATGCTTATACAGCTCGACCCCATTGCGTCTTTTTGCCAATGGATGTCGAGCAAAGTAAGGCAGGGAATTATTTTTATTGTACCAGTATTTGTAAATTTATAGGAATGGTATTGGTAATGAATTAGTTATTGACCCATGATAGACGTTAAGATTAATATCCTTTCGGATGAGGAGCTCCTTCAGATGTTGCAGACCGGCAGCAATCAGGCCTTTACGGTATTGTACGATCGCTATTGGAAAAAACTGTTTACCGCGGCTGCTAATAAACTGAACAGTTTCGAAGAAGCAGAAGATATCGTGCAGCAGATTTTTATCAGCATCTGGAATCGGAGGGAAGAGCTGGAAGTTCATTCCTCCTTAAGATCCTACCTCGCTGTTGCGGTCAAGTACCGGGTGCTGAAATGCCTCAATGCACGGTTTAAACATAAGCATTTCAGTGACATCGCTGCGGAAGAGGTGCTTTCCGAGCTTTCGGACGATTCTACCCAGCAGTGGCTTGAGTTTCACGAAGTCAATGAAAGACTTCAGTTTCTGGTAGAAGCATTGCCCGAAAAATGCCGTCTTGTTTACGAGATGAGCCGCGTGGAAGGGCGCAGCCATAAAGAGATTGCCTCCACCCTGGAGCTTTCCGAAAAAACCATCGAATGGTACATCACCAAAGCCCTGAAGTTTATCCGAACCGGTTTAAAAGTCTTTTTTCTCACGCTTTGATTTTTTTGTAAACATGTAGCGGGAATGGTATTGAAAATAATATATAAAAATAATTTTTTTAACAGTTGCGCTAGGGATAAATGTAGAAGTAGGAACCTAATAGTAAAGCCGTGCAACTATAATATTGATATGAAAAATAAACGCATCGAGTATCTAGCTCATAAATGGTTGAATAATACCATCAGCCCCGAGGAGGGACTCGAGTTCAATCAATGGTATCGTCAGGGTCTTGACAATCCCGTCTTTATAGGCGTAAATTATGCAAAATCGGAGGAAGAACTTCGTGACCGCATGTATCAGGTCATAGAAAGAAATATAAATCGAAAGAGGAGAAGCGGTCGTTGGTTGCGTACGGTGGCAGCTGCATTTGTAGTTCTGAACATCTGCGCAGGAATCTATCTGTACAGCAGTAAATACGAGGACCAAGAATTAGTAATTACCGATAGCAGTACAGCAGATGTGGCGCCAGGCACGGATCAGGCAACCTTGATCCTTTCCGATGGTAGCCGTGTTCAATTGTCGGATGTCGCACAAAACGGTCAACTAGCCGATCAGGGAGGCGTGGTGATATCTAAGACAGCCGACGGTCAATTGATCTACCATGTCGGAAGTAGCGCAAAATCCGGTTCTTTAGGTGTTATTGCTTATAACACTATTGAGACACCTCAGGGCGGTCAGTATCAAGTTGTATTGCCTGATGGAACCCATGTCTGGCTCAATGCCGCTTCCTCCTTTCGTTATCCCACTTTCTTTTCATCCTCAGGAAATAGGGAAGTGGAGCTGAGCTACGGTGAAGCTTATTTTGAAGTCAGTCCCGATGCCGACCAGCCCTTTGTCGTTTCATCCGGACGGCAGCAGCTGCGGGTGCTGGGCACACATTTCAATGTCAGCGCCTATACCGAAGATGGACAGATTAAAACCACCCTGTTGGAAGGAAAGGTAAAAGTCACGGACAGGCTTTCAAAAGCCGAAGCCCTGTTGCGTCCCGGTCAGCAGTCCTTACTTTCAGGAACAGGTATTAGGGTCAAGAACTTGGACGATGCGCATATGGAATTATGGAAAGACGGGAAATTTATTTTTGACAATGAGCCAATGGTATCGGTGATGCAGCAGATTTCACGCTGGTACAAGGTTCAGGTTGTATTCCAGGATCCGGTTCAAGATGTACGGCTGAATGGTTCTGTATCCCGCTTTGAGCATCTTTCCACGTTGCTGAGCAAACTGGAGCAGACAGGTCTGGTCAGTTTCAAGCGTGAGGGGAACAGTTTGGTGGTGATGAAACCTTAAATAAGAAACGTTGCTAGAGCGTTGATATGAATATTTTATGCTGCTTTTTTAAGTAAGACCGTAGGAGGGAAACCTCTTACGGTTTTTAAAGCACCGTAAGCATTTTTATAACAATGCCTTTCGATCAAGATACTGTTTTGAGTGTAGCTTTGTAATGAAACCGTAGGTGCGCGAGGTGCTTACGGTTTTTTGATGGCGCATTATGGTTCGCAGAAGGCATCAAGTATGTAGATTATTTTAGCTCCACCACTAGGGATGCTCCGGTTCAAAGGAACCTGTTAGTAGGACCAGCATTAGATCCATATAGGTAGATTTTTGTTAGCCGCAAAGTATAGTCGCTTTGCGGCTTTTTTTGTTAAAACAGTAGACACTTTCCGAATAATATAAAATAAACTTTTTTTTACATGGATCCCTAGGGATGCCCTGTTTCAAAGGAACCTTTAAGTATAAACTTACATTAAGGATTCATTATGAAATTGACAACGTTTTTTTGTGTTTTACTATTTTTAACAATTTCTGTACACGCGCAGGAAAAAGACAAATACGGCAGACCGCCACTTGTACCCGGTATCGCGGAGCTCAAAATCGGTGATCAGGTACCCGATATTCTGATCGACAATATTATCAACAATGACAAACGCTCGATACGCACTGCAGATTATAAGGATAAATTATTGGTACTCGATTTTTGGGAAAGAAGCTGTGGCACCTGTATTGCTAGCATGCCAAAACTGGATTCACTGCAGCGAGTTTTTGGCGATCAAATCAAATTGCTGTCAGTTACTTGGGAACCAGAAGATAAAATCGTTGATTTTTTTAAAACCAACCGTTTTTTAAAAGAACAGACACCACCAGTGCATCGTGCTTCGGTGGTGGGTGACCGTGTGCTGCGATCCTATTTCCGTTACGTAACCAATCCACACTTAATCTGGATCTTTAAAGGTAAGGTTGTTGCTATTACAGGATACGATTATATGAACGGTAATAATATAAAAACATTATTAGATGGTAAAACTATTAACTGGCCTTTAAAAAACGATAGTTTTGATCCGATGTATCCCTTTATTCGTTTAAATGCTTTGTCCGATGAAGTAATGGATTCACAAAACTACAGCTATTCGATTTTGACAGGGATGTCCAATGCGATGGAACCAGAAATGGGAGGAATATATTTTAAGCAAGATAGCAGTCGAAATATAACACGGTTGGCTTTTTTTAATCACAATATTAGTACGGTTTATCAAATGCTCTTAAATAGTATTAAACCTGCGGTTAAGGAGGAAGATGTTCGAAAAGATCCTACAAAAACACCTTATGTGCCACATCCTGCTCGACGGGTGTTTGAAGTGAGTGATTTATCACGTTTTCAAAATATTCACAATGAAGACCAAGCAAAATGGAATCGGAAAAATTTGATTTGCTATGAAGTGGAAAAACAGGGGATGGTTGATAAAATTAAATTATTTAAAATGGCGTTACAAGATATCAATAATCGATTGGGACTGATAGGTAGATATGAAATGCGCAAGGTTAAATGTTTAGTTTTTATTAAAACTGATAAGCCTGTAGTGGATGTTTTACCTAAAGAAAAAGGAGGAACTACCATTCCAAAACTGGTCATGTTTGATTTGGATCTTCAAAGTAAATTTCCACCTGCTATTGATGAAACAGGTTTTACTGGTAGATTAAATATGCAGCCATATGATGGGACAATTGAGGGATTACGTAAGGAGATGCAACGTCATGGCTTAGATCTTATTGAAGCTGATCGTGAGATAGAGGTTATTGTTATTTCGGATGCTAAATAGCAGCATTAAAAAAAGGAATCCACATAGATAGATTTTTTAACTTTTTACAAAGCCGTAAAGTAGCCTCGCTTTGCGGCTTTTTTTATAGCATATGAATAGATATTTATTGTTTTGTTTTATCTTATTCCAGGTCTATTTCTATAGTTTTTCATTTGCACAAGATTTTGAAATCAGGGGTCGTGTGGTGGATTCCCTTCAAAGAGGTATTGCAGGTGTATCTGTTCGTGTTTATACTGCTAATGACAGTTTGCGTAGCGGAACTGATAAGAACGGAAACTTTTCCTTTCGTTCATTGCCTAAAGGAAATATGAGACTTATGGCCACTAGCTTGGGATATAAGACTTTCGAGACACATATTACCTATACTGGCGATGAGCCTGTCTATGAATTACCGCCTATCATGCTACACACGAAGACACAACGCTTACAAGAAGTAACTATCAAAGCTCCTGCTGCCATGCGGGTGGTGAAAGATACGGTGGAGTACAATGCCTCAGCATATCAAGTAGGCGAACATGATCGTTTAGAAGATCTCTTACGCCAATTGCCGGGATTGCAGATTGATGCTACGGGTAATGTGACAGCGATGGGGGAGTCCATGTACAAGTTACGGGTCAATGGGAAAGATTTTTTCACCAATAATCTGAAAGATTTTTTGAAACAGCTTCCCGCAGGCATTATCGCCAAATTGCAGGTCATTGATGACTATGGCGATCAGGCCAATTTTACGGGGATCAAAGTGGGGAAACCTCAGAAAATGCTCAATCTAGTTATTAAAGATGGACAGAGCAAAGGTGTTTTTGGCAGTAATGAAGTTTCAGCCAGTACGCAGGGATTATGGAGCGCGGGACTCCAAGGTAATGTATGGCTGGATGTTCATCAGCTCAGTGCCTATGCAAATCAAAATAATAATCGAACAGCTGAGGGGAAGCAACGCAGCACCAATGCCGGGACTAATTATCGGTATTCATCCGATCAGATCAATTACTATGGCAATTATGGGTATAATGCATTAAAAAGTACAGGCGAATCTGAAACCTATATCGAAAGTGTGACCAGCCAGGGCACTTTGTTTAACCGTATGCAACAAAGCAATAGTAATGACAATCAAGATCATCAAATACAGTTAAATTTGCAGTCCCGCAGAAAAAAGGATTTCCTGAGTTTGCAGGTGTCGGGACAAAAAAACATAAGTTCATCCGAAAATCGTAATATTTCGAAGCAGACAGGTGTGATTGTGCAGGATCTGGATCATACGATTCAGAGCGACGCTAGAAATAACACAGGCAATCTTGTACTTTCCTGGAGCCGGAATATGAGCAAACAGGGGCGAAGCTTAAGCGCCAATTTATCGGGTTCTGCACAAGGCGTAACAGCGGAGAGCCATATTCAGGATCAGCTCCGTTTTTACGATCAGCATACAGGCAGTTTTTTGAAAGATTCTATCAATATGCGTTTGTTACAGGAAAAGAAAGAGCTAACGAATCTGGGCTTTACGGCTAAATATGTAGAACCCTTAAGTGATCATGCCTCAGAGACAACCAAACGAAGTATCGATCTGGGTTATAGCCTATCTTTGCGTGATGATCAGCAGCACAGAGAAACGCATGTTAAGCAAGAAGATTTATTAACGCGCATCGATTCACTCAGTAATAACTATAACAGCTTATTCATTACGCAGCAATTGGATATAAGTTATCGCGTAGCATCGCCCAAATTGCAGTATAGTTTAGGTTTCAGTCTCCAACCTGCTCTTATGCGGATGGATGAGCGAGTACAGCATAAAAAGGTGGACTATCCTATCTTCAGTATCCTGCCTATAGCCAGTATGCGTTATTCCTCTTCGTTAAAAAACAGCATCCAGATCAATTATACAGGAGCTGTTGCCGCACCAGCGAGCGATCAACTGATGCCCCTAAGAGATATCCGCAATCTCCAACAGATCACGGTTGGTAATCCTGACCTCAAGCCCAGTAAAAATCATGGGCTAAGTGTCAACCTCGCTCGGGTAGAGCCTACAAAGGGTAAAACCTATAATCTTTCTTTTAACGGATCGTTGCTACAAGATCAAGTCACGACCAATATTTTACTTTTGCCCGATACTTTGGGGACATTGCGTCAAGAAACGCATTATGTCAATGTAGATGGATCATACAATTTGGGCGTAAACTACGATATGACGCTACCCTTTGCAAAGCGCTATCAATTCCGCTGGGCAACACAAATGAGTACAAATCATACGGCGAACTATCTGGACGGTATAAAAGGAGCAAATAAAACGCTTTATTTCAGTCAGAACCTTGCGTTGTCATGCAATAAAGAAAAATTGCGAAGTAACTTAAATTTCAATTATTATGCGACTAAGAGTACTGCTGGTTTGAATTCAACTTTACGAAATTACATCACAACTTGGGAAATGAGTAGCAATGCCCGTTGGACGATTTTCCCTTGGTTGATTGTAGGAGCTGATGGGAGTTATCGGATCAACAGCGGGTATAGCATCCCGATCAAAAATCCGATTTTGATCAATGCTTTTATGGAGCTTTATCTAACAAAGCGGAAAGAACTCAGTGTACAATTGCAAGCTTATGACCTCTTGGATCAACAGCAGGCTGTCGCTTTGATGGTAAGTTCTAACGCCGTTACACAGCGTAGCTTTAACCGCATCGGACGTTATGCGCTGCTAGCAGTTAAATACGATCTGTCCCGCTTTGGAGGAAAGTAGTAATATTTATGTCTTTTACATTAGGGATAAGCTCTGCTATCGGAACCTATAGTTACTAACCACTAAAACAAACTAAAAATGGAGCAACCACTTATTTTCCGATCGGACTGATGGTCTATAGGCAAAAAAGCCACGCTATGTTCGCGCATAAGCATGGCCAAATAGCCGGGTTCACAAAAGCAATCAATTTGAAATTTACCTATTAAACCCAACTAACTCAAAAGTATGGATTATTTTTATTTTAAACAAGGGGGACGGCATCGCTGGATTTCACCCTATAGTATGCTTGTTATGAAAATAACGACATTTTTACTGCTTATCGGTTGCTTGCATGCAAATGCAGATACCTATGGGCAAAAAGTAACCTTATCCGAAAGGAATATTTCCTTGGAGCGGGCTATTAGTATATTGAAAGAACAGACCGGTTACGATTTTCTCTATGGTGCCGATTTACGGGCTAATGAACTGAAAGTTAATATTGAAGCCAAGAATCAAGATCTGTCAGCAGTTTTAAATCGTATGTTTGCACAGAATAGTTTCGACTATACCATATCCGATAAGACCGTAGTTATCAGTTCAAAATTGGAGAAAGATAATCAGCAGAAGACGATTCAAGGAAAAGTATTGGATGAAAATCGAAAACCCCTTGCGAGTGCTACCGTCCACGTTATAGGCGGTATAATGACGACCACAAATCCTGATGGTATGTTTACGTTAGAAAATGTTGGTAATGATGCGACCATCCGCATTACCTATATGGGCTATGATACCCGTACGATTAAGGCATCTGGTATCAAAGGTTTTCTGGAAGTAATTATGCGGCAGTCCGAGAATACCTTGTCAGAAGCCAATGTCGTGAGTGCCGGATATTATCAATTGCCGAAGGAACGTGCAACCGGATCTTTTGCACATGTAGACAATGAATTGTTTAATCGGAATGTTGGACCGGATGTGATTACCCGATTGAAAGGAGTGACAACCAGTACTATTTTTGCAGAGGTAAATCAGGTACCACGATATATGTCTCCTGCAGATAATACTGGTGGAGTCATAAGAAAAGTTAATGTTTTAAATAGGCTTCAAATCCGAGGGATCAGTACCTTAACAATACAGACCCCGTTTGATGCCGGTACACCAGGACGCATACCTCTCGTGATTTTGGATAATTTTCCTTATGAGGGCGATATCAATCAGCTCAATCCAAATGATGTGGAAAGTGTCACTCTATTAAAAGATGCAGCGGCTGCATCCATTTGGGGTAGTCGGGCCAGTAGTGGGGTGATTGTGATTACAACAAAGAAGGGTGCTTTAGAACAACCGTTGCGGATTTCTGTCAACAGTAATGTGACAATCAAAGAACGTCCTAATTTATTTTATGCTCCTTTTATGAATAGTTCTGATTATATTGATATTGAAAAGTATAATTTTGAAAATGGTGTTTATGATTTATTAGACCCTGTATTTGAAAGCGTATCACCCGTTGTCGATTTATTATTTAAAAAACGTGCTCTACCATCAAATGATCAAGCTGGTCGAGCAGCTTTAGATGCGCAGATTGACCAGTACCGTGGCTATGATCGCCGAAAAGATATTTCCAAATATCTGTATCGAAATGCGGTGCTGCAGCAGTATTCAGCCAATCTTTCGGGCGGTGGACGGCAGTTTTCTTATTTTTTCTCGGGTGGCTATGATCACAATACCGATAGCGAAGTGAATGTTTATTACCGACGAAAAAACCTTCGAAGCAGTATGAACTTTAAACCCTTGAAAAATTTAGATCTCAACGCTGATATCCGTTATATGAATGGTTTATATCATTCGCCTGGGGGGTTTGATAGTGATCAAAGAATTCTTCTGGATTTGGATACAAAAAACCCTTATCCTTATCTTAGATTGGTAGATGAAAATGGAGAGCCGATTGAAGCAGACAATGCATTCGTAGCAGGGAATCGTAATTACCGTCATACCGCTGGAAATGGCCGTTTATTGGATTGGCGTTATTTCCCACTCAATGAAATTTCAAGTACCTATGGCGAAAGTAACAATCAGGAAATTTTAATGAATTTTGGTGTTAATTATACCATTATACCTGCTATTAAAGCAAGTTTAAACTATCAATACAGCAACAGTAACGATGAAGCAATCCAATTTGTAAGTCGTAATTCTTATTTTATGCGTGATTTCGTTAATTCTCATGCTACATATGATAAACTTGATGTAACAGCACCTGCCACTTTTCATATTCCTATAGGAGATGGTATTCAGCAACGCTCCAATCCGCGTACCTCTAATAGTTTACGTGGACAATTAAATTTCGACAAGACCTTTAATAAAATGCATCAAGTAAATGCACTGATTGGATTGGAAAGAAGTGAGGCAGAGATTACAGGAAGTGCGTTTATTTATCAATTATATGGCTATAGTAATGATCCCACGAGATCTTCATCTGTCCCCTACGGTCAAAATGTTTCTCTACTTAATGGATTGGCGGGGGAATATGAGTTCTCAGGTGCAACAGCACTAAACCCAACATTTATCGATAGGAAAACTTCCGCCTTTATGAATGCTTCTTATAGTTATGCCAATCGCTATATTTTAACAGTGAGTGCGCGTAATGATGCTTCCAATATTTATGGGATTGCCGCAAGCGATCGAATCAAACCGAACTGGTCGATCGGTGGTGCTTGGAATGTGCACCAGGAAAGATTTTTTATCCCGGGTCTTTTGCAAACTTTGAAATTGCGAGCTACATATGGTTATATGGGGAATATTAACAATACAATTGCCGCTTATCCAATCATTAACTATAGCGCACCTCATAATATTACTAAATTACCTTTTGCAACTGTGGGGACAGCACCAAATTCGGGTTTGGAGCCTGAGCGTACGGGAATGTTTAATGTGGGAGCAGACTTTTCATTGAAAGGAAATCGCTTGTCTGGTACTTTAGAATGGTATCAGAAAAGTTCAAAGAATTTGATTGCACCCACCCCTGTGGATAACAGTGTCGGTTATCAGTCGGTTATGGCAAATTCGGCCAATTTGAAGACAAATGGTGTGGATGTTGAATTGCGATCTATTAATGTGCAAAACTCAACTTTTCAATGGACCAGCAACCTCCTGTTTAGTTATACCCGCTCGAAAGTAACGAAATATCTATTGCATAATGGCGAACTAGCAGAAAGATATATACCTCGATATGGAAGTGGTCTTATTCTTCCAGTGTATCGTGAGGGCTATGATCCTTTTAGTATTTATACATTCCGTTTTGCTGGTTTAGAGGCACAGACAGGCGATCCATTAGGTTATGATATAAACGGAAATATTTCGAAAGATTATTCAAGTATAGTGCGGTTTTCAAAATTTAAAGACTTAGAGTTTCATGGTCCGATCAATCCAGTCTATTATGGCGCATTTCGAAATACGGTACAGTGGAAATCCTTTTCTTTATCGGCCAATATATTGTACAATTTTAAATATAAACTTAGCCGGGGTATTGGCGCGGGACAGAGCAATTTATTTGTTTCTACTGGGTATTCCTATCCTGACTATGCGAATCGATGGCAAAAACCTGGGGATGAGAATAAGTTTAACGTTGTGCCTTCCATACGACCAGGTGAAAGAGATCCTTATCGTGATCAATTTTATGGAGCTTCCTCTGCCCGGGTAATTTCTGGAGACCATATTCGTTTGGAGGATATCCGTTTGGATTACCGTATTCCTACATTTAACAAAGTTTTACGCCATCTGCAGGTGTATTGCAACATTACTAATTTAGGAATTATTTGGCGCGCCAACAAATTTGGCATAGATCCAGGATCTTTATATGAACCTCCTGCGCCTAAGACTTATACATTAGGTTTTAATGCAAGTTTTTAATTTGGATAAATGAAAAGAATTATGAAACAGTATACATTACTCATTTTAGCGCTTGTCTTCCTGATCTTTCAAACAGGCTGCAATAGTGATTTTCTGGATCAGCGACCTGATTTAAGCAAAATTATGCCGAAGACGCTTGCCGATTGTCAGGCGTTATTGGATGATTATGATCGTATGAATACCGGCTATCCCGATCATGGTGAGGCTGCGTCCGATAACTACTATTTTACCGATGCATTTTATGCAACGCTACCAGATTTGAATAATTCACCTGAGAATAAATATAATTACAGCTGGCATCCACAGGCAGAACATGTAACTCAGTGGCTTCGCTTGTACCAAGTAATTTATAATGCCAACTTGGTAATAAGTACACTAGAAAAAATCTCTCCGCACGAACCTAATTATAGAATAATAAAAGGTTCTGCTTTATTCTATCGCGCTTTTGCCTTTTATCATCTGGCACAATTATTTTGTAAACCCTATATGGCTACTACGGCGAATACCGATCCTGGTATTCCAATACGTTTGACACCGGATGTTAGTGAAGTATCGACAAGGGGAACTGTGCAGCAAGTTTATGATCGCATTACCGCAGATCTGACAGAAGCTGTTTCTGTATTGCCTATTGAGGTTGAAATAAAATCCCGTCCCTCGAAAGCGGCTGGTTATGCAGCCTTAGCGCGAGCTTATCTCTCAATGGAAGACTATATCAATGCTGGAAAAATGGCCAATGAATGCCTGAAGTTGCAAAAAACTTTGATTGATTATAATGCCACAAGTGAAAAACCTACTGTTACAACTGTTCGCGCTGATGCAACGGGGCCATCATTTGCGCAGTTTAATGTTGAAATCATTTTTCAGGCTGTTACTATTAATGGTACTCTTTCGCAGGCAGCAACATTGATCCACCCCGACTTGTATAATTCCTATAGTGCTAACGATAGAAGAAAAATTGTTTTTTTCCGATCTGCAGGTACAAATATACTTTTTCGTGGGAATTACAATGGTACAGCTACGCCTACGTTATTTATGGGTTTGGCTACGGATGAAATGTATCTGATACGTGCGGAGAGTTATGCGCGAGCTGGTAGTACGGCACTAGCAATGCAGGATCTCAATACCTTAATGGCTAAGCGCATGGAGCCTCCGTATATCAATCGGACAGCAAGCAGTGCCGCCGATGCCTTGGTGCAAATTTTAGTTGAAAGAAGAAAGGAGCTGATTTTTAGAACATTACGGTGGACAGATCTGAGACGGTTGAATAAAGATCCACGTTTTGCCATTACTTTACGTCGTGATCGAAACAATATCGGAGAGACTCCATTGCAGCCCAATGATCTGCGCTATACTTTTTTGATCCCAACTAAAGAGGTGATCAATTTGACCGGTATGCCACAGAATCCAAGATAGTGCTAACAAAAGTTCTAATGAAAAAATGAAAATTATGAAGAAACTCGTTGAAATAGTTGGATTTTGCTTGATCCTTTCTTATGGGATGCTTTTATATTCCTGTCAAAAGGATGAGTATACAAATGGTGACATCGGAAAATCTGGTTTAGCGCAGGTCAATGTGATTGATGCTGTGGTAACTGGGGGGTATGCTAAAGTCAATGTATCACCCAAGGAAATTTACTGGAACAGTTTACCCAATGATCAATCTGCGGTAAACGGTCAAGTATTAGGTGATTTTTTTCTGGGTCGCTTATTTAGGGTTCCAGCAGGTCAGAATACGGTGATGCAGGTGGTACCAGTTAATGATACTACGAAAATGTGGTATAACCATACCGCTCAGCTCGGTGCAGGAAAGATGTATAGTCTTTATCTATCAGGAACTCCGGGAAATATAAAGTCACTATTTCATGAAGAAATAGATTTTCCAGCTTCTATAGTGCGCGATGCTGTTAAACCTACTCCAGCAACTGATAGTATCGTTAATATCCGTTTTATTAACTTATCTTCTTCCGTTCCAAAAGTGGACATTAAATTTGTAGGAGGGAAAAATGTGACTAATAATCTCTCCTATCAGCAGTTTACGGATTTTAAAACCTATTCGGCTACCAGTGATCATGAGATTTATACATTTGAGATCAGAAGGTCATCTGACCAGGAATTGATCGCTACCTATGATTTTCCTGTCTATTATTTCCGGTTTAAATCTGCCGTGGTCTTTATGATGGGAATCTATGATCCAAAATATGAATTGCCGATTGAATATACCGATCGCTATCGGGTAGAAGCTGTCGAATATTAATAAGGTAATCTAACTGGACAAAGAAAACCTGCAAAGTCATGCTTTGCAGGTTTCTTTCAACTGCTCGTGGGCAGTATAGGGCTGTTCCTATATTTTGAGCGATTAGAGTCGCTTAGTTCTTATATTAAGAATAACTAATTTATTGAAGACCTCTCGGTTATTAACGAGTTGGTCTCAATTTAACATTTGTACTTTCAAGTCTGTTATTAATTGCATTAGCAATTTCAGCCATCAAAGCGAAGCTTGTTAAATCAGGTGAGCCCGAAATGTCATTTGTTTGAACAGCACACAAAAAGTTTTTTGGGCTCGGACAAACTGGAGGTAGAGTTGTTGGAGATCCATAATTATTTGGATCTGAAACATCAGTTGCTGCGGCGTCATATATGTACCAAGGCATAATCGTAGTGCTTTTATAGATCAAAAAGCATAAACTTTAATTGGTTGCTTACTCGATTACAGGGTTTTCAGCTTCTCCCTTTGCCTACTCGATTGTGGATTTTCGGCGTACTCCTTTTACTAGTTGCTTAGGTTTATATAATAATTATGGACCGTCTTTTTAGTATGTTTTTACGGCTTAACATTTATATTACCTGAGCTACACTTTATTTATTCACGCGTGGTTGAAAGTGTCATTTTGATTTAATGTATTTGTAGCTTTTTAAGGTCTTAGAGATACATTAACTGAGTTTATTTTATTTTCCAGCGCCCATATGATTTCACAAAGGAGCGCTACTGTGATAGTGGGATGGCCCATATTGTCATCAGCTTGTATGGAGCAAAGGGTATTGTTACTCCCCGGACAAGGTGACGGCACGTTACCATTAAGGGTGTACTGATTCGGATCCGTCGGATCTTTCGGCAGTCCGTTTGGTGTGAATTTGTACCAAGGCATCATCTTTTTGCTTTTATTAATCAAAAAGCTTAAACTTTAAATATGTTACTTACTCTCTTCTTAGGATTTTCAGCGATTTCCTTATTAGTATAGAATCATACTGTGCTCGCGTTATTGAGTGGACCTTAAAAGTACATTGGCGCTCTCTTTTTGGAAGCGAAGTGCATCTACGATCTCCTTCAGTAAATCAATGTCCATGAGGATAGGTTTTCCATTATCATCATGAGTACGAATCGCATGTAAGTGATTTTTTTTGCCATCACAGGGTGTTGGTGTACTTTCAGTCCTAGTATACTGATTTTGGTCTGAAATATCGTTTCCTTCTTCTTTAAATATATACCAATACATTTTTGTTGTGCATTTTGAAGCCCTAAGACTTAATTAGGAGTCTACTCTGTTACAGGATTTTCGACATACTCCTTTTGGATAGGCTACATTGTCAATCTTCTCACTTTAACGAGTCGGTCTCAATTTTACATTCGTACTTTCCGCCTTATTATTGAGCGCATTAGCAATTTCAGCCTGTAGAACTATTAAAATGACAGGAGATCCTGAATTATCAGCTGCTTGAATAGCGCATAAATAGATTTTAGGGCTAGGACAGGATGGAGGTGTCGATAACGGTGGTCCATAATTATTGGGATCTGTTACGTCAGTTGCTCCGGCGTCATATACATACCATGGCATAGTGATAGCGCTTTTATACATCAAAAAGCTTAAACTTTAATTTTTTGGAATCTACTCTGTTACAGGATTTTCGACATACTCCTCTATTTTTTTTAAAGTAATTACTATTTTGTAGCTCTTAATTTGACATTTATACTGTCCATTTTATTATTGAGGGCATTCGCAATTTCAAAAAATAGGCTCAGGAAATTAAGATTGGGACTTCCCATATTATCACTTGTTTGAATTGCACATAAATAGTTTTTAGGAGAGGTACATGAAGGGGGTGTACTTCCTATCAGCGTATATTGATTAGGATCAGAAATATCTGTTCCTCCAGCATTAAATACATACCAAGGCATAATCGTAGCGCTTTTTATATCAAAAAGCATAAACTTTAATTTTTTTCTAACCTACTCTGTTTTGGATTTTCGGCGTTCTCCTTTATTCTTTTTTATAAGTGGTACCAAATCTTATTGGACCCTTCCTGCAGGAAATATTCCTGTCTTAGAATGATGTTTTCACTGTCGCAACCTGATAGTACCGCCGCTGACATTTCTTTTTGTAGCGACTCATCAATGATGGGCAACCCGGCTGCATCAAAACAGGCTTTAATGGCGTAGATCTTGTCTGAACAGTCCCGGTTGGAAGGCGATTTTTTGCCGACTACATACCGTGTGTACTGCCGGGGATCGGTAGGATCTAACCGCGTACCTTGTCTGGGTGTAAAGAGATACCATATTCTCATCTTGCTTCGCTTTGAATGAACCTAAATTCCTTTTCTTGCTTACTCGTTTACAGGGTTTTCAGCTTTCCCCTTTTATCACTACCATTTCTTTGTTTGAGGCGATGGTAAGCCCGTACCAGCATTTACTCTTATGGGCAAGTGGCCGGGCCTACAGCATGCACCTAAAATTAGAACACTATGAACATTATGATTTTCTAATCACATTCTTTGCAATGGCTTCCTTTGAGCAGTACATTAACTGTACTAGTTTGATTTTCCAATGCACAGCAGATCTCGGCTTCCAGATCGCAGGTGATATGGGGCTTTTTATGGTGATCGGTCGCCTGTATGGCGCAGACCATCAGGTGGCCCTCACAGTATGGCGGATGATTGCCATACAATGTGTACTGGTTTTCGTCCTTCGGATTTCCATCCTTTGAACAGCAGGGGGTGAATGTGTACCAAGGCATAATCGGGTTGCTTTTATAGATCAAAAAGCGTAAACTTTAGTTATTTAAATAAATTGAACTGCATGATCAATACACCTACTAAGGCGATAGCTGTCAGCCACATATTAACTTTTAAGTGTTTTTTCCATCCCATTCTTCTGAACATACCTCCACATGGGCAGGGATAAATATCGTAGACTTGAAAAATAATCCCGGAGACGTAGACTGTGAAAATCAACATCAGTGCGAATGAAAAGTAGAGGCCTAACAATCTGGTCTCCGGGAAAAGCAACATGAAGACAACCGAAAGCTCCAGCAGCGGTATCAGCAAAGTCAGGATCGGTACGCTCCACTTGGGGATTGCCTGTGAACCTAGTATATCGTGAAAGTATTTCATCTTGAAAAACTTCGGTATGGATGTGTAAGCCCAAAGCAGGACAAACAACAGAACAATAGCATATGTAATAATAGTCGCAATCATAATTGTAGTTTTTATCTGTGAACTAACTAAGACTAAGGTAGAAAGGATCTGCGCTGGAGCGTTAGCACATTTGTGACACTTTTATTGTTAAGCGGTTAACAAAATAAATGCTCATTTGCGACAGTTTTATTGTTAAGAATAAGCAGTATTTATTGTAAAACGATCTGGTTTTATTATTACTCAATTGAAAATTCATACCACTAGGAAATTTATATAGTTTTACCTTGAAATTGGCATCCATATTGTACGAGGTAAAAATTCTTCCTGAAAAAAGAAAACCCTTAAAAATTCTTATTTTTTTGTGATCAAAATGAATCGCTTTTTCAGTGAAATATGCTACATCCTTCTACTCCTTATTTCGGATAGAAATTTCAGAATCTACTAGAGATAAAATAGACTTTAGCTGCATGAATCAAAAGCATTTTAAAAGGATTATATGCTACTCTTTTTCCTAATCAAATCAACACCAACTTCTAGATTTCTTCGACTCGGCTTCGACTCGGCATCGGGATTTCATCGGCTACAGTGCATGAAAAGTCGAAGGATTGTCGAGCAAAACCTGAGTGGAGGTAGAAAAAAAGGTCAAGACAGGGAAAAGATAGTTAGAAGCAATTTACTGGATGTGGTAAACAGCAAATTGAAGCATTTTCTGGCAGGTACCTGCTATCTACCTACTTTTAACCCGCTTCGGATCTTGTTTTACTTCCGGTCGTCGTTGCACCGCATGTGCACCGTACCTCTCCCGTCCCTGCACCAGGAAAAGGACGGTGCAACTACTGTGCAAGTGCGGCGCACTTGCGAGGAATCTTAGTACAAGGGTAAAAGAAGGTTAAAAGAAAGTCCGAATAAGGCTAAAACAAACGCTAGTCAAAGCAGCCGTTTTACAAGCAGGTAATAGGATGCCATGATCGCAAGCCCTTCAAGCGGTATTTTTCACAAAAGTTTTCTTTAAAAAACAATAAGAACTTGATTATTGAAAGTAAATAATTAATTTTATCACGCTTGAAATATTCATGCGAAAGAAATCTTTGTTAAAGATTGATGTGGTCATCATGCTATTTTATAACGCTCAAGACGGGATTCCATTAAAATAGTTGCTGATCAGCTTTCAAATACGTATAAACCAAATTATTGAAATGAATGATACTTGCTGTATGTCGGTATTCTAGCTGTTTACCAGAAGGTAATGGAACTGTTACCGGTATGCTGCTGTAAATTGCTTTCCCTAACGCTTGTTTAAACCCTTATAAATATGAACCCGATCGCTAAAGATAAGAAATCAAACCTACATGTTTCACTAACAGATTCTCCGGATCGTGCTTCAGTTCGCTTGGGGAAGGATTTTCATGATGATCGTTCTGGTGTTAAACATAAACTAGTGGAGTTTGTCACAGATGGTGGGGGTGTCAATAACCAATTTTATTATGGTGACGATGCAACCCTGCGCTATTCTTTATGTATAGGAGACGGTGGAATCCCGTTGTATTCGATTCCGGAAGAACCGGTGGTCATGTTTCATATTCAGCAGGATAACGAGCAATACGCAAAGTTTGAACAATCGGATGAATGGAACCGCTGGAGCAAAGGTGAAATCAGATTAGCCTGGCAGAGCAATGAAACAATCGTGTATGAGTTGTCTCCCGGTTATACCAATCATATCGATCTGTTTATGCGGCCAGATCTCTTTTTGGAAATGGCCAACAAATACCCCGTCTTACGCGAAATGGCCATGGAGGTGAAAACTGCGAAAAACGGAAATCTTGATCTGTTTGTCAGCAACCCCGACGGGTCAATTCATCTTTTTGCAACCGAAATGCTGCATGAACTTCAACGTTATGAAGTGAGTACCCAGCGGTTCCAGCATTTGTGTGAATGTTTACTATTAAGGAGCATGGGCATTGTACTGCCTGTTGAACCTCTGGCTCCGGATGCTTTGCAAAGGGAAAAGCATCTGAATTGGTCAGACTTCGATGACAGCTTATTTCAATTTGATGATGATGACGAAGAGGATGATGATGAAGGTGATGATCTGTTTACACCCTATCAGGATTATCTTTTGGATAATTTGAAGGCATATGGAAAAGAAGAACTTGTCCATAAATTTTATGCGGGAAGGACTGCATTCAATGAGCTGAAAGGCGATTATTTAAAAAATAAAAAGCTTTTGAAGAAACTGAAAGAGGGCTATTTGCTGCTTATGGAAGATTCAGGAGAACTGCTGGCAGAAGCCTACTTTAGCATGGCGCTGGGGCTGGATGCGCAGACGGAAAAATTCCTGTTTGATGATCGGGAAAAGCATATATTGAGAGACGCAATTATCTGTGTCATGAATCAATGTTTTGCGTTGCGCACAGTGAAACCGGAACAGGTGAATTTGTATAACAAATGGAGCAAAAAGCCCTATTTTCCTAAGCTGGAGATCACAGAATTTGAAAACATGATGGAGATCATTGGATTGCAACTCAATATCGATGTGTCCGAATGGGGCGATACTAAAGAAAGTACAGCTGTTTTTTGTGAACACCTGCAGGATCAATTGGGGGGCTTTCGATCTTTTTCTAATTTTATGGGAAGGGATGAAAATAATAAACCGCAAGTGCTTGTCGAACTCTATCATAAGCTGATGCAAAATTTGTCGGATGAGCTCACCATTACTGATGAAGGGGAGATCAAAAAAAGCGATATTATACGCATCCTGGACCATGCTTATGATAGCAATGATCCGATACAGCTGCTATTAATAGAAATCGAGTACTTTTCTCATGATGTAAATTATGTAAAAATGCAGGATGAGGATAAAATACGTTACTGGATAATAGCGCTGGAGGACCGCAGTAAAGAACTTCATAAACAGATGGAGATGCTGGAAAAGGATCGTCTATTTCGTTTGATCCTTATTTATGAACAATCTCCTGCTGGATTACTAGCGGTAGATCAACTGGCCTGCAGTGAAAAGGAAACGTATGAAAATATTACGGAATCGCTTTTGATTATTGTCAAGGGTATGGCAGATTGCACGACGAAAGAAATTGTGCTTGGAATTGCAAAATCAATGATTATCGCTTAGTAAAATGTATTGAATGATGCTAAAGGAAAGGCTTTATTTTAAAAGTCTTTTAATGCCAATTTTCTCTTTAGCATGAATGATCAATGCTTTAGCTACCTTAAAGGTTATCCATTTTTTTAACAGTTGTCGGTTCAACTTCTTCACTGGGATCGCTCTTGTCTTGTAAAAGTGCTTGTCAAAATGAAGTATTGTTACTTGATGACCACGATGGAAAATAGAGCCTGCCTATTATTGAAAAAAATAAATCTTAATCTTTTTATTTTAAGGACTAGGGAAGTCTCGGCGTTTCGGAACCTTATTTCGGTAGAGTTGCTGTAACAGCATGCCTTTTACCGTTATCGATGATATCCTTGGACCCATAATTTATGAAAAGTAGATTCTTAATGCTTACTCTTTTTTTACTGTTAACATGTACGGTAGATGCGCAAAACAAAGATGCCCAGCTGTATGCCAGAACGATCAACAGCGGCAATGCGAAAGCGCATCTCAATATACTGGCTTCGGATCAATGGAAAGGTCGCGAAGCGGGAACGCTCTGGGGCGATAAAGCCGCTCAATATATTGCTGCTTATTACCAAAAAATAGGGTTGAAAGGTGCCGTCAACGGAGCTTATATGCAAACGATAAATGCAAAGCGGGTTCCGCTATTAGAATCGCTAAAAGTAAACGGTAGCTCTTTTAAACCTATTGTCGATTTTTTTAATATGCCTGCTTCCATTTCACTTGCGGGATACGACATGCAGACGGACAGCATCCTCTTTGCCGGATATGGGGTTATCGACGAGGGCATGCAACCGTACAACGATTTTCAGGATCATACCGTGGAGGGTAAAGTGGTCATGTTGCTGGGATCGGGGACCCGGGATGCGGCATTTTCATTTCAGCAGAAGATCAGCTACCTGTCTTTCCATAAAGCGAAAGCGGTGCTCTTGGTAGAACCTGTAGTGGATAATAAATCGGATGGATTGCTTTTGCATCTCGCTGGCAATCCGATGATGCTGGAGGGCTCTCCGGAACTGGCCGCGCTGGAAAAGATGGCGCAGGGGATGCCGATTATCTATCTGGGTAAAAAGGTGGCAGATGCGCTCTTAAAAGATGCGGGCTCAGATCTTACTGCAGTCCGCAAAAAATTAACTGATACGAACAAACCCTATCCCTTTGTTTTTAAAACGCATTTTTCAGCGCAGGCTTCGCGGGCATTGGAGACTGTTCATCCGGCCAATGTATTGGGCTTTATTGCTGGCTCGGATCCCGTGCTGAAAGATGAGGTACTGCTGCTGAGTGCACATTACGATCATCTGGGCATCAATCCTTATGTGACGGGGGATCGTATTAACAACGGTGCCGACGATAATGGATCGGGAACAACCGGAATGCTGCTGCTGGCGGATGCTTTTATGCAGGCTGTTAAAGCTGGAAAAGGCCCCAAACGCAGTATTTTGTTTATGGCAGCTACAGGGGAAGAAAAGGGACTGCTAGGGTCGACCTGGTATGTCGACCATCCGGTGATACCTCTGGATAAAACAATCGCCAACCTCAATGTGGATATGATCGGCCGTACCGATACTTTACCGCATCCAGATAAAAACTACATGTATATTATCGGTTCCGACCGACTGAGTTCGGATCTGGACCGGATCGTGAAGCAAACGAATACGACCTATACAAAACTGGAATTGGATGAACGCTATAATGTGCGCAACGATCCTTTTCAATTGTACTACCGTTCTGATCATTACAACTTTGCGAAGCAAGGGATTCCGGTTACTTTTTATTTTGGCGGTTTTCATGGCGACTACCACAAACCCAGTGATGATATTGCTAAGATCGATTTTGAACTGCTATGCAAACGGGCGCAATTGATTTTCTACACAGCATGGGAATTGGCAAATGGTGTTACCAGGCCTGTGGTAGATAAAAAGGTGGAAAAAAGGTAGGTGCTCATGTTGTGAAGGTGCTAACAGATGTTGATCAGGAATCTGACCGTTCATCGGGTTCTTTCGGATGCCGCTTGTTCATTTTTCTTTTAGCAGCATTGTAGGTCTGTCTGCATAGGCCGACATGGATGGCTTTGACAGTGGAGCTGGCGATGTTGCAGAATTCGGGATATGCATCCTCCAGTGTGCGGATCCGTGTTTCCGTAGGTTCACTGAGTAAGATAATCCGGCGCTGATAAGTTTGTTCTTTTTTTGTGCTGAGCTGTTCAAGGTGCTGTGCGATCTCGGGAAATTCTACCCGGAGCTTTTTAAGGTCTTCGTAAGACATCGAAAGCACGGGGCCTGCTTCGAGCATCTGCACACTATGGTTGCGCTCCTGCCCGAGATAGAGGCTGCTGTGAAACAGTACTGGTTCATTTCGGTTCCAGATGTAAGTGCCGACATTACGCTGTGTGTTTTCATTGACATAATAGGCGTGCACCATAGCATGTGGCGAGAGCCATGCCCTTCCTGTTTCGGCTGTGCCCGGTAGCTCGAGCATCTGGTATTTGATGGTCTGCTGAATGCGCGTGATCGGTAAAGCACGTTCAATCAAAGCATTTTGTTTTTCTGCTGGTAACTGTAACATAGTCTGCAGATAGCTTAACAGTAATTTTCGTTTTAAATCTTGCATAATCGTAAAATAATCAGTCGCTAGATCGCTTTTATTAAGGTTTTATATGAAACGGTCGTAATAGATTTAATGCTACATTATTGGTTTTGAGTTCAAGATAATGAGTGTTGTTGAAATAAAAAATGACTTTCGTCACTTTTTTTTATGTTTTTGATCACATATTTTATTTTTGTGTGATGAAGTTTGGTATGGCATGTCTAACCGATACAAGTTTTTGTGAAAATCTGATAAAATTCCATTCTTCATGCGGTCCATATATGAAGCTGGCACTCTCCAGTACATGTGGAATCTTGCCTGTACATGTACTGGAGAATGATTGTAACTGTTCAGCTTATTAATTATTATTTAGCATGTGCTATTTCCTCTTTTTGAATTAAAGGTTGGCTTTGATGCGGGTATAACCCTGCCGGCTGAGTCCTACATGCATGGCTTTGGTTACGGTGGATGCTATGGTGCAAAAAAGACGGTTTTCAGCCTCAAATTTCCTAACCCGCTCCTGTGAAGGTTCATGGAGTAGACGAATCCGGTCTTGATAGGCCTGATCGTTTTGAATAATAAGCTGTTCGATATGTGCGGCAACTTCTGGAAATGCCTCACGGACCGTTAGCGCATCTGGATAACTCATCGATAAGACCAAACCCGGTTCAAGCATCTGTATATAATTGCTGCGTTCTTCACCGGACAATAAACTGGAGGTAAATAAGATGACTTCATTTCTTTTCCATACCTGGGTACCGCAATTTATTCCTTTTTTCTTATTGTGATAATAACTGTGGATCATCGCTTCTGCCGAAAACCAAACGCGGCCTTGCTCCGCGGGGCCTGGAGATTCTAGCTGTTCATATTTTATGGCTTTTTGTTCCGTGCAAAGTGGGATCACAAATTCCAATAATTGGTTTTGCCTTTCAGGACTGATATCAAAATTCTTCTGGAGATACTGTTTAATAATTCGGTATTTATAATCGTTCATAATCTTAGTGCTTCCGTATTTTAGAGAGATAAACTGTTTTTTATTTTTGCAGTGTTTTCATCAGCTGGTTATGCGGTACCTGATCCAGATCATAAAGGGATAAATGATTGTACTGTTTGTCGTGCTGCTGCTGACTGCAGGAAGAGGGGTGCTGGATACAATAATATCTTTGACTCCAGGTTTGTCATCGGCCGCCACCGTTTCTTTGTCAAAACTCACATGAAGCTGGGCTTCCCAGGTGCTAGCGATACCTTCGGCAAGGGATGTCCTAAAGGAATCGGGCATGTTGGTGATCTGGTCGATCTGATTGCTGTGTAGGTCAAAGTAAGTCAGCATGAATGATAAAAAATTAGCTCGAATTTGCGCAATCAGAAATTGTTGTTCTGTTAAGGTAAGTGAGAAGAAATAAGTTTGAAATGGAGCAACTCCGGTGTTGTCTAGTGTATTTTTCATTATTTATCTTTTGTTTGGTTAGATCAATAAAATTCGGAACTTTTATAGCGATTCCACTATGTAAAAATGGGTATTTCATGAAATGTACATTTTTTGTACATGTTTTTTTAATATTTTCGTTTTAAAGAAAGTTAATAATTTGACTGAAAATTAGATGGTATTTTATTATTTAGAATATATTATTTCCAAAATAAGCGTTTTTAGTAAAATTATATTTGTATTTATTGTTTGAAACAAGATTTTGCTTTCGTAAGTTTGTGTTAGACCTATTTCTTTGCTCTATGATTAATGTGTATTTAAGAAAGTATGTATTTTATCTGATTGGTATATTAATATTTTCTTTAGTGGTGAATTTGGGCACTGCTTTGGACGATATCTGGTTGCGTATGAAGAAGCCGATGTTTCAACAGGTCCTAATTGCAACCATAGCGCTTTTTCATTGCTATCTGTACTTCATACAGCGGATGTCTTATCGTTTGCTCTATATTTGTCCTTGGTACAAGACTCTCCATACAGGGGCTAAATTTCCTGTTTTCATCCTGTTATGTTCTGGTCCTGTATTGCTGATACATGTGCTGATTTTAAATTTTTTGCTGGCGCAACGAAATCATGGATCTATCTTTAATTGGGATTATTTTCAGACTGATTTTTGGTTCTTTTTTATTCCTTTAACCTGCTATGTGATCTCTTTATATTTCAAACCGAAAGTGTTTTTGTTTCGAGTTTCTAAAGAAAAAAAGGTACAGCTTTCGCAGCAGGAAAATTCGATCACAAAAGTAGCATCTGAGATTGGAATCAATGCAATCGATCAAGAGAGTTGGTCTTTAAAACTGTGGGAGGAGAGCAGGGTTATAAAATTTGTTTTTGAGTATTATCAAATACGATTGCAAAAACAAGAATGGAACATTGAAGGAAATATTCCACTTTGGAAAATTGTTTTTTTTGAAAAGACCGCATCGATCACTTTTGCTTATTTCGTAAATGGTGAAAAATGGGGACTACATCATTTTAACAGTGCTATTCTGGATAATCCTTGGGTAGTAAAAATAAATCAAAGTAGTTATGTAAACATGTTATACGTACCGGACAAATCTGATTATCGTGTTGTATTAAAGGTCAGTGATGATAAAAAAAAAGAAAACCGTGTCGAAATAGTGAGGTTATACGAAACTATAAGAACAGCTCTTAATGCGGTAAATGATCCGGGAAAAATAGATTTAATGCTAATCATCAGCCGACGAATGAAAGATAAAAATTACGCTAATTTCTGGAAAGATGACTTCCAAAAACAACTAAATGTACGTGATCTTGAAGAAGGCGTTGGAAGTATACGGTAGCAGTCGCTTGCTTAATCCACGAAAACGATTAAGAAAGGAGATAATTTAATGTAGATTTATTTACTAATTATTTTAAGAAGATTGACGGATTTCGACCGATGCAGCTAGCTTTATATTTTTAAACAAGGTAGTCTTTTGGGATTGATTCTCCAATATCTCTGATAGGAGTAAAAAAGCTTGAGCTCCCATTTCTTTGGAAGGTTGGACGATACAGGATAACGGCGGTTCAAAGATGTTTGTAAACCGGAAATTAGCAAAACCAATGAGGGATAGCTGAGCTGGTACTTCAATATGCAGCGCGTGCAGAACTTCTAAAGTTTGGTATGTTAATTGGTCTGAAGCCGTAAATATGGCATCTGGAGGCAATTCTGATTTCATTTTTTGGGATAAATAGAGCATTAACTCTTCTTGACTTTTTCGTCCTTTTTTCTCAACATCAATTGATAGTAAGTTTTTACTATGATATTGGATATTATAGTCTCTAAGGCACTGTAGATAGCCACGCCGACGCTCTTCTACCACTCCCTTCGCAAAACTTGAAATAAAGAGAATATTAGTGCGTCCTTGATTGATTAAATGGGTAATGCTTTTATACACTGCAGCATAATTATCGATGCCTATTTTGTGTGTGTCGATGTTGTAATTTGTCCGGTCCATTAAAACAACTGGAATTCCTTCATCCTTTAATTTCTTCAAATACTCCATCGAGGCCCTATTTCCGGTCGGTGTGATAACAATTGCATCTGCACCCTTCTTATATAAAGTCTCCAAATGGGTCATTTCACATACAGGGTCATCATTGCTTTGCATAATGAGCAGGTTATAAGCGGTCTTGGACATCTGTTCTTCAATGCCCTCTAAAATCTGCGAAAAAAAAGAATTTCCAATTGCCGGGACGATCATTCCTATAATGTTTGTCCTTCCTGTTCTTAATAGTTTTGCATAATGATTGAATGAATAACCATTTTCATTGGCATATTTCTGGATTTCTATCTTCGTTATATTGCTTATTTCATAACTATCTGCCAATGCCTTTGATATTGTACCTGGTGAATAACCCAGAGCTTTAGCAATATCTTTTATTGTTATCCGTTTCATGTTCGTTCGTTTGATGATTCTTTTGATAAATTAAAACCCAGTTTTTGAACACAATATGATCCTGGGTAGGAGAATACAGATGATTTCATTGTCAGTATCTACAATCTGAAATACTCATTTTTGACAACATAGATTCTTAGATTTATAATGAAAATAGTAGCTTTTCCTTATCCAGGTTTTACCCAAAATAGAATATACCGGAGAACAGATTAATCACCACATTAGTCATGTTAACGAATTTATATAACAACTTGGTCGGTTTTAGAATACTAAGTATAGACAATCGATTGCTTAATCTACGAAATCGATTGTGTTACATTTTATTTTCTCCTAGTTTTGATTTTATAGTAGCTTTTGTGACTATCCCTAATTGGTTTGCTATATGTTTTGCATCGTACTATTGATAGACAAATAAGGAAAAGATCACGTAAAATGTCAAATCGTAAGTGAGGGGGCTTTTTAAATTACTTAATTTTTCACAAAATTAAACATTGAGCATCTTTGGGTAAGCGTTCCCTTAAAATTGTTACCTTTGCAGAAATTTAGTGAAAACGATATGTTGGATAGGAAAAAGAATAGTTTTTTGTTTTTGATTTACTTGGTTGGACTGAGTATTATTGGTTTTTTGGCAACGGATATGTATCTGCCGGCATTTGATAGGATGCGTCTGGATCTTTCGACAGATAAGAGTAGTATCAGCGCGAGTTTAAGTTTATTTTTAGCTGGTTATGCTCTTGCACAGCTGGTCTGGGGGCCAATAGCTGATAAGATCGGGAAGCCCAAAACAATCCTTATTGGACTGTCATTGTTTACACTGGCTTCTGTGTGTATTTTTTTTACCAACGATGTGTTATGGTTGCTTATTTTACGTTTACTGCAGGCAATCGGTGTCTGTGCAGCGGCGGTAAGCTGGCAGGCTCTGGTCGTAGAATACTATCCGGCATCGCAGACCAATAAAATTTTCGCGACCATCATGCCGATGGTGGCTTTATCTCCGGCTCTGGCTCCTTTGCTGGGTGTATATCTGTTGCAACATTTTGGATGGAGATCCATCTTTATCACCCTAGCTGGTATCGCCGTGCTCCTGATGCTGTATACCTTCACTTTAATGCGCAAGCAAAAGTTGGATGCTCCAGTTGATACAAAAGCAGGTGAAAAAACGAAACAGTCCTATTTTTCACTTTTAAAATCCAACGTGTATGTGGGCAATGTGCTCATCTATGCGTTTTGCTCGGGTTCATTTTTTGCCTGGTTAACGGGCTCTCCATTTTTTCTCAAAGAACTGGGGTACGACGAAAGTCAGATCGGATTGAGCTTTGTTCCGCAGACCATTGCATTTATGCT
>Ga0256794_1000078_pt1 | contig 27691 bp, 28 predicted proteins | sample MC6MC0945MT_FD_186352 | JGI IMG/M metagenome (GOLD analysis project Ga0256794, IMG submission 186352) | Metatranscriptome of enriched soil aggregate microbial communities from Iowa State University, Ames, United States - MC6-MC0945-MT... | ecosystem: Environmental > Terrestrial > Soil >... | reverse complement strand
TGTTAATGTAGATTACAGATGTATTCGTTAAGAATGCACCTGAACCCTGGATACGAGTATTTACCGACTGACGTAATGCACCGTTACGTTTTGATTTGTCTTTTGAATACACGTCACGTAAGTTACGTTTGAATCCATGTAAACATTCTACATAACCAGTTTCTTTAACGAATGCATGTGTTGCATCGATGAACTCTTTGATACGAGGTTTATTTCTAAAGAAGTCCTCGAACAGTTTCTCCGCTTGCTCTAATGTCATACCGTGTTTCGCATAGTAACTGAATGGTGTCTCTCCGTAGGCAATACCGAACGTAGTAGACTTGGCTGAAGAACGCATATCCTTTGTAACTTTATCCAGTGGTACACCGAATACTAGAGAAGCGGTTTCCTTATGGATATCGTTTTTGTCCAGGAAGGCTTGTGTCATTTCTTCGTCCATTGCTGCTAGGGCTAGTACACGGGATTCCAGGGAACTATAATCGAGTTGTAACAATGCTCCTCCTAAGAAGCTTGTAACAAACATCCTTTTGATCGGATACTTATAGTCGAATCGGTTTACGTCCCCTGTCTTACGTGGTAGCTGCTGTAAGTTCGGTTTAGATGAGGACAGACGTGTTGTTTCAGTACCTGTCGGGTTGAATCCCCCATGAATACGTGCTTCAGGGTCAATTAGTGCCCGTAGTTTGTATGTAAAGTTCTGTTTACGAGTTTTAACCAAGGAATGCGTTAGTAACAGCTCGGCTAACTCTTTAGAACTCTCGAACTCTTTGACCACATAATTCAATGTTGTCTTGTTCGTTTTGTAATGGTACCATTCGATTTCATCTTCAGGTATGTTATCTTCCATTACTGAGTCTACCAGGTACTCCTTGTTATACGGTGGTCTGTGACCTGTATATTCGAATAGTACCTTCTGTTTATCCTCACCCGAGTTAGGATTGAACTTAAGCTTGTCCTTGTACTTATTACGTAAGTCCGCTATCTTCTCGTCACGTTGCGCTTTTGGTACAGCCATTTCCGCTAACCCACGCTGATACAGTTCCAGGTGCTCTTCTTCTAGCTGCTGCACTTCAGGGAACTTTCTCATTTCCTCAACCAGTCTAGCTTCCTCTTCTGTATACGCATCGATTAAGATATCGTTGTATGCTACGTCCATCTTAACTCCGTTGGCTTCGATCATAGCTAAGTAGTTGGTTAGCTCTGTGTAGTGCCCTGTATACAGTTCACGAACTCGTGTATTCTCAGGTCGTAGCCCTCTTACTTCTAGTTGGTTATAGATACGTAAACATGCGTCAACGTCACCACTAGCGTATGGAGATAGCATTGAGAACAATGGAATCCATTCATAGCAGAAGTCTGTACCGTCAATCGGGTTCTTCGGTGCTTCTACTGTAGGGAAGTCAGGCTTAGGCGGCTTCTCATACTTGGTGTCAGCTATTTCTTTTAACTTTATGTACTCTTCCTGAGTGGCATAGGTCGGGTTACCTTTTCGAAGGTCTTTCATCCGTGCCCTAGCATCTCTCACCATTGTTTGGTACTGCTCTTTCGTATTTGCACACAGTATCTTGTAATCAAGCTTCATTTGGTCAACTTCGTTTTTAAGATTCGCTACATAGTCTTCTATGTATTGTACCTTGAAGTCTTCTAATGCTTTATCGTATCCGCCCATATCCGTAAGCTCGTACGCCAAGTCACTTAATTTTAATGAACCGTCTACTGCCTGGTTTACTAGTAAGTAGTACATAACCTTCGTATCTCGGTGATTGTGAAACTTTGTAAACCCTTTTGTTAATCGTAGGAACCTGATATCGAACTGTATGTTGTGTCCCACTTTTATAATGTTAGGATCAGCTACGAATTCTTCAATCAAGTTGTAAATCTCTGCTAAGTACCCAGGAAGCCATGTAAACTCTTTGTGCTCTAATGGAATGGTATAACCAGTCTCTTCTCCGACACATATAGAAATTACTAGCGGCTTTGCTCCTGTTAAGGCAGGGTGTAAGGTGTTCGTCTCTAAATCCCATGCTACAATGGGGGCTTGCTTAACTTCTCGTTTGAAGATGTCCCTGACTCGTTCAATGGTTGTTACATCTTCGTATTTTACAGGCGTAGCTACGAATGCATCCTCACCTTTATCAACGAACTTTTTCAATGTACCGAAATCAGCTTCCACAAGGTTCTGAATTTTCGGATTGACAAGCATGTACTCAATCGAATACATAGGTAGTACCCAACATGTGTGCTCTGCGATTACTGTTTCTCCACTAGTAGGCAGGCTAAAGGTCGGGTCTAGGTCTAAGGATTCTAGCTTTGAAATACGTAGTTCTAAATCGTCAATGCGATCAGTCATTTGGCGGTGGTCTGCTTGTAACGAGCGGTCAGTGTATAATCTTCCACCGTAACCTTCCATAAAGTATTCTAGTTCGAGTTCAGCTTTACCTAATAGATCACGGAGCTGATTCAGTTCTTCTGTGTTAGCAAGCTCGTCCTTTACTTCGGTAGGTAGATGCGGTTGTACCTGCTCTATAGGGACTGTAGCTTTTACAGTAACCTTTTGTGGTACTCCACGCATTGAGGAAATCGAGGACTTGCCCAAGAAGGCTTTACACCCCAGGTTACCCGATGGAATGATAATATCAGGCTTTTCTTTTACGATACGTTGGAATAGCAATTCGAACTCAGGATTGGCTTCTTTCTGTGAAGGTGCCTTGTACTTACTTGCTATACCGAACTTGTCCTTCTCTAACACTTTAGGTACTTTGGCATAAGCGTAATCTACGTAATAATTACTTCGCTTCAAGTCAAGACCTTTTTTAATTAACTCCTTAAGAATATTACCTGCATCTGTACTGAGGAATACGTTCTTAAAAGTACCATCGCCTTGCTTCTTCATGTGTCGTTCTCTTAAGTACTCTTGTAGAAATAATATCTTCAAGTTGTGTCCTCCTTAGTTGTGTTTGTGCGGGGAGTTCTTGAGTATCTCCTGTATTGCTTTCCTTTCAAGCTCTGTCATTTGCTCCTTTGCTATAAGCGGATCATACACTAGCTCTACTACATTCATTAGTGTAATTGTTATTGCTCGTAGGTCAATCGGTTTAATCTCACCTTTTTCCAGGTTAATATTTACCTGCTTTAGCATGTTCATTGCCATTTCTTTTTCCATTTGGTGTGTAACTTTCTGTTCCATTTTCCCTCTCCTCCTTCCGTATCGTAACTATAATCTTACTATATCATATTCTCTACGTCAATAACACGATACATAGAAAAAAGAGAGTGGCGGTCACTCTCTCTTGTTTGGCTTATTGGATGGTAATTCGATTGCTTCTATCCTGGATAGCGGTTTGAATTTCGGTATCCGCTTTGCATGTCTGTCGAAATATTCTTTCTCTAACCCATTGTACGCCTTCTTGAATGGAACCTCGTGAAGTAAAATCTTCCACAACTTTCCTTGTTTGATCTCTTCTCCGCCCTCTAGTGCTTCTATAATGACATCTTCATAGTGCTTCAGAAACTCTTGTGCGATTCCTATATCATAGTTCCCTCGGTGGGCGATACGTCTAGCTATTTCGTTGCGGTTTACAGCCATACTATTCTCCCTCCACTGCGAAAGGACTTTCCATACGTCTAAATCGCTTGTTATCGTTTAGAACCATATCCTCGACCATCTGTTTATCTTTCTTAGAATCGCAAACGAGCCATATATTCATCTTCCAGGTAGATAGCGGCTCCTGTAAGTGGCAGAAACACTGATACTTGTACTTTGCTTTCAAGTGGTACATGCCATTGTAGAATAGGTAGTACTTCTTGTGTCTCTCCTGAATCTCATCTTCTTTTAGTGCAGGGAACGAAATTCTTACTTTATCTACGTGGTAACGAAGTGGATGCAGCGAAAACAAGTAATCGTAAATGTTTATATCGGGAAGTACGATCGGTACGTCCACCACTACACTTGTAGCCATAGAAGCTAAATGTACATTCATTACATCTTCCGCTGTATATTCCTTCTTACACTGATAAATAACTTCTGACTGCGGTACACCTGCTAACTGATTAATTACTGGGATCGGGACTCTACCGTCACTGTAGTACTTAATACTACCACCATGATTAAAAATTTTACTATGTAGTGTATCATTTGGATATCGTTGTTTGAATAATAAGTAAATTTTATCGTTACGTTTACTAAATCGAGTGGACTCTTCTTTTAGCTTGTCCATCTCTCGTTCGATTTCTTTTTCGTTTAGCCTTGTAACTTTCACAAATTTACTTTCATCTTGTTTTGTTGTTAAATTTATATTAAATGTTCGATCAGTATTGTATACGTTTAATCCTTTTTTTCTAGCCATTACATTCCACCTCGCTCATAAAGCTTGTTCGTTGTTGTCATCGTCATTGTAATCTCTCCAATGTGAGTATGTATTTAGGATTAGGCTATATCCTACTAATTTCATTATAGCACAAACAAAAAAGCAGAGGGTTGTCAGAAACCCCTCTACTTAGTGAATAAAAAACTATTATCTTCTCGGTGATAATAACCTGTGCGTCTAACCTCTTCAATGAATATCGGTTTACTTTTATCATATTGCATACGATGCAGCGTTTCTATTACTTTTGGAATGTTACGACCGTATATAGCAGCCAGTCTAAATTCCTTACCGTAGAAGTAAGATATTACCCATCTATGCATTCTACTAGTGTCTACCATTAGCGGATACCAAATTTTAATGCATCTTCATTAATACCCATTAGCAACTCGTTAACCTTGTCATAATCAGGCTTATCAGGTAACTCTGATTGCTCATACGCTCTTTGTAGTTCTTCTTCATGTTCAGCGATAACCTCTAATGCTTCTTTAAGAGTGAAGTCCCCATTTCGGCAACCTAATAAGAAATCAATCTCAGTACGATATGTACTATAATCCCCTGTTTCCAAGATTTCTGTTGCAGAGATTAACAGTCTAACACCTTGCATAAAGCTCTTTGTATCGTATCCGTGTGCTTCAATTAGCTCAGTACGTCCTACACCGTTTTTCATCTTATTTACTAAAGATGTAGTATACCCTCCAAATTTTCTCATGATCTGTTTAGACAGGAACAGATGACGATTATCCAATAAGACTTGTCCAAGTTCTGTCACTTTGATATAGTCCTCAGGTCGAGCAAATAAGATTTCGATATTGTTCGGTACACCCTGCATAGCATCTTTAACAAACTTACTTAGATGAATAATACTGACATCCACGTCTTCGTTTGAATTTTTGAAGTTCTTTCCACCAGTATTATTAAACTCGTTAAACGTATTTAGTCCTAAGTAGAAGTCCTTAGGCGGGATACACACCCCTTTGAAGTCCCAATCTGATTCGAATACGTCAGTTCCATACAAGCGACTTCCGTAAGGTGCTAGTAAGATCGTTCTTTCGAGTACCCAAGGGAAAGCCATCCCCTCTATAACATTTTCCATTTTTTTAATTGCTACGTTTTTATTCATTTTATTTTTCCTCCCATGTTCTATCTTTATTTATGTTCATTTTTTCGTTGAAAGCCTTCTCTAAATCGATACCTATCATGTTTGCCAAGTCAGTCACATTCCATATAACATCGAACATTTCTAAGCCAATAGCTGTTTTTTCTTTACTCAGTATTGCTTCTGCCAGTTCTCCTACTTCAGACATTAAATACAAAACTCGTTGTTCTTTAGTTGTACCTGTAAACCCTTTCTCCTCACTGAAATTCTTAACGTATGCTTGGAAATCCGAAACTTCCATAAACAGTCCCCCTAGTATTTAAATTTATCTGACTCTTTTGAAATCAGAAATTTGCTATACATCGCTTTCGCTTTAATCATAAATGATGTTACTTGTTGTATAGTTGCATTCGTGTAATAAATATCGTTAACTACGCCTGTTTGTGGGTCTATGAGCATGTAAATTTCCTCTTCTTCAGTACTTATTCGTAAATCACCACAGAACATTTCTTTCTTTAGTCTCACCTGTAACAACTCCTTTATTTAATTTCTATAACTACTGTAACATGTGCTTGTCCTATAGTCAACAATATTTTATAGCTGATATTCTTTTGGTGTAACTTCTTTACCTTCTCCTCTAACATGCGGCTTAATCCACACTTGACCATTCTTTGTTTTTCTCCAATGCCCTCTAACAGTCCATTGTTCGATATGACGCTCGTAAGAACGTGTAGCAGCTTCTAGGCTTTCTTTTGTAATTGAGACCGTATAGACCTTTCTACGTATCTTCACAGGTACTTTCTTCTTAGACTTCTTCTGCTTCTTGTGACCAATCACCACAGTATGAGACTTTACACTTACACTTTCCGTAGTATCCTGGGAGTGCTCCATATAAGCCATCAGTGTAGCATGTAACGAAATAACTATCATGTTATACTCATGCTTCATATTCGGGTCTTCTATAATAGAATGCACAACACGTCCTTCTCTCGTAGCAGAGTCCCATATCACAGAGTGAACAATTGAGTTCTCTACTTCATGGAACACCGTATGATGGTACTCAGCGCCTTGTTTGCGGAAAATATAACGTAGCTCAGGTGTTTCCTTGATAAAAATTACTCCGTTTTCCATTACGGGGCTGAAGTTCCTTACTAAATCCTTATTGTTATCTCTCCATGCAATCAGGCGATCAATCTCTTCTTGTGAGTTAATAACAATTCTATCTAGTTTATCGATGTTCATATCAACACGTCCTTTGTTTTATTGTTAAACTCATACTACACTAATGTTTTCTTAAAGTCAACAATAAATGTACATAAAAAAAAGAAGAGGAAAATCCCCTTCTTACTTTGGTCTCTGCATTTCAATAAATTTCTTAATTTGAATGAGCTCTTTAAAGTTTCGTCTTTTAACTAACTCGTCTACCTCATCTTTGAGGAGAAAGAATTGTGACTCAAAATCCTTACGTAGTGACACTGGGCAGTCTAGCTCATTCGGTGTAGCTTTATCATAAGCGTGTTCATCTTCGTGACAACATTGATCGTAGAAGTTCCAGTAACAATGCTTATTAGCGCACTCCATTACGCTTTCTCTACCATTTCAACGATTTCTTCTAGTTCAGCAGGTTTGAACCCGACACTTCGTTTAAGCTCGTTACCTTCATCATCTAGCACAAGTACTGTGGGTACCCCGCCAATGTCATGCTTTGCAGCTTCACGAGGTTCTTTGAAAGCGTCAATAGCCTTAAACTTAACTCCTTCACGTTCTAAGAACTCCTGTACCGCTTCACATGGTTTGCAACCTTCGTTTTCGAATTTAATTACTTTCATAGATATGCTCCTTCACAAGTTTTTCAAATTCTCTTTTTTGGTACTCTCTCGGGTACCCTTCGAATTTGTATTTGGCTAGTATCGTATTCTTTTCTTTTAGTACACTTTCTAAGTAGTCCAGGGCTCCGCAGAATAGCGGGTACTCACTTCTACCACTACCGAATAAGATAACTTGTTTCCCTTCCATAGACTCTAAGGTTTCTTGGAACCTTGCTATTTGATGTGGAAATTCAGGCTCTTGTTGGTAGGTGCTTGAATATGTACTTACTCCTAGTACAACTATATCTGCATAGTTCAGGGCACGTTGTATCTCATCTGTGCCCCTAAACTTACTCATGCGTTCTGTAAACTCAAAATCTTTGTCTTCCAGGTAATCCAGGATTCCTAATGTGTTCCCTTTTAACGAAGATACTATCAGGCTTGCAGGCTTCTTAAAGGTCAAAGTCGTCTGTTCCGTCTGAGTGCTTGTAATTGATTGCGTTACCTTGTAAAAAGTCAGCTTTAACTGCTAGTGCTCCCGCTGCTTTTTGCTTACTTCCGTAGTTCACAATCCATTTTGACTTAAGTTCTCCGTTATTAGGGTAAGGTTCCTGTAATCCTGCATTGCGGCAGATCAGATTAGCTAGGTATTCTACGTAGTTGTGATACTCCTTGATAGAAAGTGTGTCGATATCCTGGAATAACCACGTAGACCATTCTTTCTCTAACTCTACTGCTTCACGTACGAAGTTTAAAGAGTACTCCATGTTTGCTTTTGTATTAAGCTGTGGATTCTCTGCCATTAGAATCTGAATAACTAAACCAAAGATTTCAGAGTGTTGGTTCTCATCTGCTTTGATTAGGTTAATCATATCGTTTGATGTAATCATTTTATTGTCACGAGCTAATGAGTGGAAGTATACGAATCCACCTGAGAAGTATAAGCCTTCTAAGATTTGGTATGCCAGGATACCTTCGTATAACGTCTGTAATAGCTCGTCACTCATTTCTTCTGAACCAGTTGTACGTTTGTTAACTAAGTAGCCTGAAAGTGCTGTAATCATCTTGTCAAGCTTCTCAATGATGAATGCATTACGTTTCTGTAGTAAAGGTAACTCACGTACTTCCTGGAATGCACGTTCCTTGTCTGCTGCACCTAATACTGTAGATGTCATATGTTCATAAGAAACGTTATGAGTAGTTTCGAATGATGCAATAATTGTCAACAGTGATCGTAACGATGGGTCAGACGTAGACATGAATAAGAATGTTACTACATCACTAGCCATAGAGTCTAACCAGTTTAATGCTCCTGTTGTGTATTGGTAAACTAGTTTCTCACCTTGCGTTAATCCTGCATACTGCTCGATGTCTTTACCCATCTGAATTTCTTCAGGAACCCAATACTCACCGAATAAAGCTTTTTGCCAATCTAGGAATACAGGATATTTTACGTTTTCCTCATCCCAACTTCGAATGCCACTAGCCTTCCCACCAAAAATCTTAGTAGGAAGGTTCGGCTGTTCTGCATCGTAAATACGGAAAGGTTGTGCTTCAAATGAATTATTAAACATTGTTCGTTGCTCCTTCTGTGATAGTTATTAGCCTTCGCACATTACGCAGTCTTCAGGCTTTACACGGTCTTCTGTATGCGTGTAGTAGATTGTTTTCAATCCTTTTTCCCAAGCTGCCATATCTATACGAAGGAGCTCAGAACCGATCATACTTTTTGGCATGTGTAGGTTATGTGAAATTGCTTGGTCTACGTATTTTTGTGCCGCAGCAGCAACGTTGATAGCCCACATCTCGTCCATTTCGAATCCTGATTTATAGAACCATTTCGTTTGATTGTTGTAGTTAGGTGGAACAATCAGAACGTTCATACCTGATTTGTTCTCTGTGTACATTACATCGTATAATGGGTCACACGATGGGGAACCATTTACAATGATAGCGTTTGAAGCTGTAGGAGCTACTGCACCAAGGTACCCGTTACGCATACCCTTCATAGCTAGTTCTCGTAACTCATCCCATTCTTCGCCTACAAGGTCTCTCTTATCGAAAAACTCTCCTGTAGCCCAGTCAGAGCCTTCAAATAGTGGGTAAGAACCTTTCTCCATTGCAAGCTTATGAGAAGCTTTAATTTGAGCTTTTAGGTAACGTTTGAATACCTTCTCTGTGAACTCAGCCGCTTCAGGAGATTCCCAAGGGATTCCTTCATTCGTCATTGCAGTTACTAATCCTAAGTACCCTCCACCTACCGCACGGTATAAATCGTTTGTATGGTTAGCTTGTGGTACTGGGGTTCTGTTTAATGAGATTACACAGTCTAGTAAACGATACTGAATATCTGTTACTCGTTGGTAGTCCTCATCGCTTAGGTTGTATGTATTGTGACCTACTTGAGAACTTAGGTTACACGTTACTAACCCTTCACCAATAGTTTTAGTTACTACATAACCCTGCTCTTGTTTCTCTTCTGAAACCTCTGTATCGTAGATCATATTTTGAATGATTTCTGTACACAAGTTACTTCCGAATGGCATACCTTCGTGAGCGTTAGGATTTAAACGAGCTGCTGTATCAGACCAATACATGAATGGAGCTCCACCTGTTTTACGACTCTTGAAGATTGCACGATAAATCTCTTTCGTAGATACTGTTTGCTTTAGTTCTAAATCAGCTTGTTCAGCAATACGGTAGTAGTATGTAAATGCATGGTCTTCTGCATTAGGCTCTTCACCATCTTGTAACTTCTTCTTATCATACAGACGGTTAAGGTCGATACCTAATTTCTTTTTAACCTCGTAAGGGTCAAAGATTGTGAAGTTTTGTTTGTCACGTAAACGTCTCATGAACTCATCAGGGATTGTAACAGCAGTCTTGATAGAGTGAGCTCGTTTTTCCTGTGATCCTGTTTTTAATCGTAACTCTAAGTATCCGAAGATATCAGCGTGCCATACTGGTAAGTAAGTAGCGATACCCGCTTTACGTGTTCCAGTTTGGTTTACGTATTCTGCTGCAACCGATAATAGGCGGCACGGGTGAATAACGCCTGTAGCTGTCCCTTTGATACCACGAATCCATGAACCGTGTGAACGAAGGAATCCTAAGTAGATACCTAAGCCTGAACCATTTTGACTAAAACGACCTGACTGCTTGATAACTTCCAGGATGCTCTTAAGATCATCGTCCATCGTAATGATATGGCAAGATGACAACGAACCATGTGGAGTTCCTGCATTCTTAAGTGTTGGAGTAGCCAAACCGATTAAGTGGTTTGAGATAACCCAGTAAGCTTCTTTAATGTACTGCATACGCATTTTCTTATCTTCATTCTGTAGCATGTAGATAATAGCTGTTAAGAAACGTTCCTGTGGTAGTTCTACTACATTTTTGTTTTCATTCTTTACTAAGTAAACATCAGAAAGTAAGTATAAACCACTATAGCTGAATAACTTATCTTTTTCAGGATCAATCAATGAACCAATCTCTTTTAGTTCTTGAGTTGTATACTTTTCTAGTAACTGCTCTGAATACTTGCCTGCCTCTACTTGTTCTCTAACGAACGTGTAATAATCTCCGTATCCGTCTTTATAGTCGAAACCACGAAGTTTACTAGCTTGCTTATATAAAAACCTGCGGAAGACTGCTGCTGAGAACGATGTTAGCTCAGGAGTCTTTTCTGTAACCCTGGAATTAACTTCTCGGATAATAAGTTCGAATAGGCGTGTAGCTTCTACCTTTTTCTTTGACTGGATAAAATCAACTAATTCTGTGTACACCTCGTTAATCGTATCCTTGTTGATTCGTTCCTTCTCTACCGTTTCTTCAAGTAACCCCTGGATAAAGTTGTAGAATCTTTGGGGTTCAAACGGTTTCTCCTGAATGTAACTCCCTCGGTCTTTCGTGATGGCTGTAATATGCTCCAATCTGTTGCACCCTTTCTAATTATGTCTGTAATTCCTATACTCACTATACCACATAATATAGTGCATGTACAAGCTGTAAGCTAGAAAAAACCCTACATATAGTGTTTGTATAACTATATTGTAGGGAATTTTTTTTTTAGTTCTTGTTATGTACGTCCCACTCTAACCCTTGATATACTTCAAATATCTGCTCAGGCTTGAATGAAGTGAAACCTTCTAGTGTTGTCAGGATAACATCGAAGTACTGTGGTTCCTTACGGATGTTATCAAAGCTAATTCGTTGGATTGCGGCAGGGTGACCACTCATAACTAAATCACCATAGATACCAGGAACATAAGGGATCAGTATGTAGTCCTTATCACGGTTCTTTGAAAAGATTAAGCAAGGAGACATTCCGTGCTTTTCCATTCTTCGTGCATCTGTAACTACTTGCTCCCACCATTCCTTAATCTGACCTGTTCCAAGGAATAGGTTGTGTAAGCCCCATCCTTCACGTTTCTTACATTCGTAAATGAATGAGTTCTTGCTACCTACAGGGAATACAATATCACCATTCATTCGGCTATCTGCGCCCCAGGTAGAACCTCCTGCACCCGATTGGGGAACTCGGTGTACCTGTTCCCCTGTCCATGCAGCTAATTTCTTTGCTATATCTAGTTCGTATTTAGAACCTTTTACCTTGCTGCCTTTACCCGATGATGCCATTCTACTCGTCCTCGTTTCCGTAGTATACTAAGAAGTCAGGATCGCTCTCTTTAATTTGGATACTATCTACCCCTGAACTAGGTTCTGCTTCAACCTCTAGTAATCCATTCTCAAAGTAAAGGACATCGTATGTCTTCCCTTTAATGTTGTATGTACCACAATCGTCCGACACTGTGCGTATGCAAGCTACTTTTAAAGGCTCTTTCATTACTTTTCCTCCTTCGTAGGCTCCTCTTGTGGGTTTAACTCAGGATATTGAGCAGCGATTTGTGCTTGGGCTTCTACTAAACGCTTGTTGTATTTTACTTTAGCGTCCTTGAAGACTTTGTTATTAGCTCCTAACTTTTCAAGTACGATACCTTGAATCTGTACTTGTTCCATTACATTCCCGATCATAGCATTCATGTTTTGAATTGTGTAACCTGTAACGAACTTGATAAGTGAGCCCGCTTCGTCTAATGTGATAGGGCGTGCTTTAAGCTCCTCTACCTTAGCTGCTTCCTCTTCCGTTTCTACCTCACCATTGATTAGGTAGTTCGTGTATAAAGCTAATTCCTCTTGTGTTAATGCTTCATTCTTCTTCGCCATTGTTGTTTTGCTCCTCTACTTGTAAGTGTTGTAGTAAATCATCTTCGTTCTCTGCGAATATCTTAAGTATATCCGCTTGTACTTTTGTATCTAAAGCCGATATAACAGTTAGTAACCTCATCTCCATTAGCCCTTGGTTAGCATCTATAAAGCCTGTAAATTCGTCTGCCATGTTAAGGAAGGCTTGTCCTACGTCCTCTAAGGTAACGTATTTCTCTCTACCCTCTTCTTGTAACCGTAACAGCCCTTCACCGTCATGATTCTTCTTTAGATAGATTGTATCTTCTATGTATTGGATAATCCTGTTATTGGTCGGTTTACCCATTCAGCATCAGCCTTTCTTGTTTGTGCCTGAGCTTCCTGTCCCGTTGGTTCCACGAACACTATCAGGTAATTCAGCAGATTTTGTGAACTCAGCTTCTACTTTTTCCTGGAAGTGAATTTGTGCTACTCGGATGTGTTTCGCAATGTAAACTGTGCCCGCAGGTACTAAGTCTACGAATACGTGTTTGTCCAAGTAAGGTGTTAATGCTTCATACCCAAGTTTTGCAGATTCCTTCTCATAGTCTTTACGTGCTTTACGTAACACTTGTTTAGGAATGCTAGATACTTCGATGCGCTCCCCTTTTGTATCGAAAGCAAATGGTACTAAACGGTTGTCCGTAAATACGTTACGAAGGATGATTCCTAATCCATTACGGTATGTACCTTCTACAATGCCTGTCCCATTAGATAAAATTAATGGTGTATCAACAGACACTCCACTGCGTAGGTTCATTTTCAAACCAAACTCATCAGGATCAAATGCTAGTTTGAAATCTGTAGGGACGATTACCGAGCTAAATGTCATTGGCGGTACCAATCGTCCTTCTGAAGCGTAGATGTCGTAAGCGAAATCTCCTGGGTATGCTTGGGTTGGTTTTAAACCTTCTTCAGTGTTATACAAAACGTCTACTTTTTTCATCTTGTTCCTCCTTGTAATATGTATACGTTATAGAGTGTATCATATAGTCTAGATACTGTCAATCTTTAATTTCCTGTTATCCTATCATACAATTTAAGAAAGAATGCTACAGGGAGTAATATGAATGTACACATAAGCATTCCCATTAGGTAATGCCAAAACTTTTCGTAGTTCTTTCTTTGGTAGAAATCTCGAACACGTAAATTAACCATTCCTCATCCCTCCTGGTCTAGTCCATAGTCGTAAATTCAACTCGCCTTGAGCATCAGCCAGGATAGCCTGGGAAATGAGCTCGTGTGCTTTAACTTGACCTAACTTATTGGCATCGTCATCATTTGGGCTGTACACGTAGTACACAGGTCTTACAGGTTGTTTAGATTGTATCAACTGTGCTGTCTCTATCATCTCTTTAGTAGCATTTCGGTCTAGATACAAATAAATAGGTATGTGCGCTTTTGTTTTAGTAAGAAGCAGTTCTACCTGTTCCTCTGTAATCTTTTTACCGAATGTTGCTACCCCTTCCTGCCCTATCGTTAATGAGTCGAATACCCCTTCCGATATAACTATTCGGTTGCAGCGTCTAGCATTGTTCAAATTAAAGATTACATTCTTTTTCGAATACTCGGTTTCCTTTGCAGGAGCATTGAACGATTTAATACTTGGAGACTTCTCGATGCTACGAGTGTTCCAGTATAAAGGCTTGCGCTTCTCATCAAAGGTGTAGAATACAACGTGATTGACCAGGATTAACTTTCTTCCGTCTATCAATTCTACTTCTCCACGAGTAACGTAAGAAATGTTGTGCTCTTTAATCTGTTCAAGAGTTATACCCCTACCATGCAGATACATGAAGAAGGGGTACGCTTCAGGATTATTAAAATTGTTAACCAGTGTCTTACAGTTTGTTGGCGGTGTCGGGAACGTATATCGAACCCGCTGCTTTTCCTCTTCTAAAGGTGCCCCTCTTCGGCTAATGAACAATAGCATCTTCTCTGTCTCGGATAGATCAGAACCGTATTGTTCGATAGACGCATTTTGTTTATTAAAGCTTTTTACATCGTAATCGTACATCACTAGGATTTCTGCCGCTTCAGCGAAGTCCACACCAAAGTATTTCATTACAAACGTTACAGGGTTCCCATCTTCCCCACAACGTTTACATTGCCATAATCCCCTTCTGTTCTCTACATATAACTTATGTTTTGTATTACCACAGAATGGGCAATTGAACCTGGTCTCACTTCCTGCGGGTTTGTTATCTCCTAGCTCTTGTTTAAATAAGTCTAGGAACATAAGTTACTCCCCTTTAGTTAATAGTTTCTTCATAAGAACAAGCATGTTGTAAATTTCACTTAACATTTCTAGTTCTGCTGCTAAAACGCCAGTAGCTTCTCGGTAAACTTGCTTGTCCCATTCTTCTGAGTTTTGAAGGAATGACTGACCTTTTATTCGCTCCGTGTATCGTAGTTCCATCACACTTTTTAGTTCCTGCATAGCAAGGGCTAACGTTTCGAAACCTTTATCTACCATATCTAAGTCGTAGTCTTTCAGGACTGAAGGAATACCCATCATATGCGCTTTAGCTATTACCTGGGCATTACGCATAAAGACTGGTTCGTTGTATGGCACATCGTCCTCATTAATCGGTAATTCTTTTGTGCGCTTAAGAATGTCTGTACCGTATACATTCCCTCGGTAGTAATGCTTGTCCTGGACTAAGTACATGTATTCCTTTGCCGCAGAGTATTTATAGTAGAACCCCAGGTTAAAGGGGTACCAAAAATGAATGTCCTTTTTCGGAACCAGGATCGTATGTGTCTCCTGGTCTGTTGTTGATAGCTGTAGCTTAATGCCATGATCTAACACGCTAACTAATCTCATGTGTGTTCTTCCCTTTCTGTAATGTTGAGATACCATTGGCATCCTTCACAACTGTGATAACCTTCTCAAACAATGCTTTAAAGTGAGCATTGTGTGTAATTACGAATATTGTTCCTACTTGCTTCACTCGTTCACGTAGTAATGCTACTGCATTCTCTACTCCGATTTCATCTAGACCGTCAAACACTTCGTCATACACTGTAAGGTTTGTGTAGTCTAGAACTAAGTCCTGTAAGGCTAGTGAGATAGCTAAATCCGCTCGTTTACGTTCTCCGTCTGAGTTTGACTTATAGTTATCTCCGCCTGCTTTATTTGTGAGCTGTACATCGAACTTCTCAGTGTATCCACCGTCTCGTTTAGGTGTACGTGTGCTGAAGTTAAGTTCCATGTTGCTTCCTGATAACTGCTTCAGGTATGTATTTCCTTTTTCATTCAACTTCGGTGTGATTAAGTCTAATACGTGAGACTTAACTCCTTCATTCGAATACATTTTAACAGCAGCTTCTAACTTCGTCTTATCCTGTTCTAAGGCTACCAGGTCGTGTTTAGCGGCTGTAATCTTAGTTCGAATAGCTTCCCTATCCTTATCTCTTGGCTGCGGCTCAGGGATCGCTAGAAGGTTGTCAATGTTACGTTTGATATTGGCTACCTTATCTTTAATAGCTTGTAACGTAGCTGTGTATTGCTGTATGTAGTTTTCTCTCTTCTGAATCTCTCCTACAACTTCTCGGTAAGCTGCTAGAGCGTTATCGTAAATCGCTTTCTTTTCTGTGTATACGTTATAAAGCTCCTGGTATGCAGCTTCTTGCTGTGTAAGTAAAGGACTTAGGGATTGGATACTAAGCATTACTGGAAGTAGCTGTTCTTTTAAGGAAGCCATTTCCTGGTTTCTATGTGTAGGATCAAGGTCACTTCCGCAAACAGGACAGTTCGTACTCGTTTGGACTTTCTTATAGTTCTGCTTGATTACCTCTTTCTCTCTGTTCATTCTGTCAAGTTCATTTCGTGTAGCCATTACCTGTTGTTGTGCTTGAGATGCTTCAGTTTGGTATGTAGAAATATCGATGTTAGCCATCGACTCTCTTTTCTTAGTAAGCTCTTCCACGTCTTCTCTTGCTTTCTCTACTATAGGAAAGTGTTTCGCAGGGAAGTCGTGCTGTTCTTTTACAGCCGCTGCTAAATTCTTTTGCTCCTGTTGAATCAGGTTACGTGTGTTTTGGTAGTGCTGTGCGTCCTGTTGTTCTAAAGTATCAACTTGTCCTAGCTGCCACTCTAGTTTTTCTATATCACGATTCTTCGTTAGAATCTCCGTGTCCTTCGCTTTCACACGTTCCTTAGCCACTGTTTGGGCTACAGAGTAAATGTCTAAGCTTAGGATACTATCCAACACTTCTTTCTTTCGTGAATCAGGAAGTAGTGCAAACGCTCCCAATCCGTCAGCCTTCTGTGCAAATAAGATACTGTTAACGAATGTTGTATACGGAAGCCCAATCGTTTCCTCAATCAACTTGTCAGTATCTCCTGCGGACTTGGCTGTGATTTCGTTACCATTTCGGAATAGCTTTACTTTGTTCTTATGTACTGTGTGCTTTCTATATCTTTCAATACGGTATGTATCTTCACCTTTTACACCTTCTAAAATAACTTCTGTGTTCTTACCTATCTTGTTGTTGATTACTTCGTCTGCCTTCAACCCTTTAGTCGTGATGTTATAAATAACATATGACAGCGCATCAGGAACAAGAGTACTCTTACCTGAACCGTTACTCTTGAACTTAGGGTCACTGTTATTTATTCCTTCGATCAGAACTAATCCCTGGTTGTCCAAGTCTAGTTCTGCTTCGTTAATGGCTAAAAAGTTTTTGACAATTAACTTTGTCCACTTCATGGTTGTCCTCCTTCTAACTAGGTGTGTATACAGTTCTGTATCATCATTGTAGCATTTGACCTATTTTATGTCAACACAAAAAGGAGGTATTATAAGGATACCTCCTAAATTTTCTGACTATTATACTGCGTCTTTTTCTAATGCTTCTTTCAGTATGTCTAGAGCTAGTTCTACTATCTCAGGCGCGTACTCTTTTGCATAGGCTTCTACGATTTCTATTTCACTTGAACCGACTTCAATATCGATACGTGTTTCGGACTTGTACTCTTTCTGTACTTCTAAGCGTATGTTGTCTGAGTCGTCCTTGAGAATCGCTACCTGGGTTGCTAGTTCCTGCGGCAAAATGAATCGAATGTAGTTGTTATCAACAAGTTCCTGGGCATTAAAAGGAATTTCCGTAAGTGTAATGAACTTTTTGTTTTCAATCGGAATGAACTGCGGCTTACCGATAGTTTCTACGTTCAAGTGGAATACACCTTTGTCTTGTCCCTCATCCGAGAAGCTTGCCTGTATCGGGTTGCCCGAGTAGAACATGTTGTCTGTTCCACCTAAGAACTGTCGTTTATGGTAATGTCCCAGGGCTACATAAGTGAATACATTCGGATACAAGTCTCCTAGTTGGAATGCTCCTTCTAGTCTGTGGCTGTATCGTCCAGTTTCACTACCGTCTACTCCCAGGTGCCCAACTAATATAGTAGGTTCGTCAAATGTCTTTGCATGTTCTGCGAACTCTTTAATCTTTGTTTTTACCATCGCTACATCATCAGAGTACGATACAGGATAAATCATACACGAACCTGTGTATACTGGTTTGAAATCATCCATGATAGTTACCCTCGGGATCGTTCTAAACGTTCGTAAGCTGTGCTCAGGGAACGGTGAGTTATCCTTTTGGTCATGGTTTCCAACTACCATGTACAAGTTAATGTCAGGGTATTTCATCATGTTCTCATAAATAGTATCGAAACCTAAGTTGAATACTAATGTCGGTATTCTGTTACGAGCATGGAAAAAGTCCCCATCGAATACAATGTCTGCATCATTCTCGTGAGCGATAGCAAATATCTTATTTAGGGTTTCTATTTGTGCCACCAGGCGATCAGTTAGTTCCATCTCCTTACCGAAGAAGTTGTATGTCACTGGTTTGGCGAAATCCTCAAAGTTATGTAAATGAAAATCAGCGAAATTAATTAGATTGCGTCCCATTCGAGAATACCTCCTTAATCTGTTCGATACTATTAAGCTCTATTACTTCATGTTCAACTTCCCATTCAGTACCGAACTCAGGATGGTAGCTTTTAGTCCATTCGGATTTAACCACTACAATGAAATAGTGGTCGTCTTTATTTTCCATGTCAATAGCATCTATAATTGCTTCGCCTACATCGTCAAATGTGTCTCTACGTTCATAGTCATCATGTATGAATACCAACTCTTCAATGTCTATTCTACCAAAAGGATTCTTGTATAGGTGACCTGACATAACCGCAATATTCTTCATTTAGTTTGCTCCCCTCATATTCTGAATGGACTGGTTAATCTCAGCAGCATAGTTTGGCATTGGTGTATCATTTTGTTTACCCTTACGCTTGTTCTTAAACATTGCGTCCCGTGCGTCATCTATCGATTCAAGAACAGCTAAATGCTCGTTCTTCTCTTGTTCCGATTTATAGTTACGTACGGTTTGGGCACTACCAACTACCTTAAGCCCTATCATCTTATCAAACTGTCCTTCAGGAGGGTTACGAAGCTTGTCCGCATATAACCGAACGAACCCTGCTCTAAACTCTTCGTCAGACTGCTGTACTGTTAGAATTAACTCCGCAGCATTTTTCTTACGAAGTGAGCCTTCCATACTTTCTGACGTTCTAATTGTTGCGCTGTAGGCTGTACGGTTCATCTGAGCTGCTGTCCACATTACCACATTGTACTCTTGTCCAATACGTCTCATCTCTTCGAATAAACGTCCACCGTCTTTCGCATCATCCCCTGTAGCATTCGGGTCACGAAGTAATTCAGGATAGTCAATGATAACTACATCAAGGTCAATACCCCAACGAATCTTAACATCTGAAATCAATTGCTCAATCTTCGCAGGTGTAATTGTTCGTGGAGAGTATCTAGCAAAGAATAAGTTACCAAAATGCTGTCGATTCTGTTTAATAAACTGTTGGTTCTTGTCGAACTCTACGTGGTTCAGTGCCGCACCCGTTAAGATTTGGCTTCGGTTTCTTCGTAGTAACGATTGCTCTAACTTTAAAAGCATTCGGTTTTCTAATTCCTCTAGGGCAATGAATAGTACGTTGTATTTGTTCTTCGTATAGTTTGTAGCTAAGTTCGTCAGGATCAGAGTTTTACCTGTACCTGAAGCAGCTACTACCATTCCTAATTCTCCTTTACCTAACCCACCACCGTTAAGATGGTCAATATCAACAAAGCCTGTAGGAATCATGTTTTGGAAGATTGTAGATAACGATGTACGTTTATACTCGGTATCGTCCAGGACGTTAATAATTTCGTCACGTTTACCTGTTACGTTCAGCAATAGAATCTGTTTGAATTCTTCTGCCGCTTTCTCCAAGTATGTTTCATTTTCCAGGTTCATTGTTAACCGTGTCATCCAGTCGAGCTGCATAGCCTTACGAATATGCATTTCTATATTTTCATCGATTACCGTTTCATCCGATAAGTCTCGAACCTTGTACAGGTTGTGAATCTTGTTAAAGTATTCTTGCTGTTCCTCTGCACCTTTTCTCATACGGTCTAGCTTCGTTTGAGTCAGTGTAAGGAATGTATCTTCATTTAAAACGTTACGGTTCGTTTGATAGTACCGCTTGATAATCCCGACTAGTTCCTTATACTCCTGGGAACTGTTAAATACCGATAGTGGGATAACAGGCAGAACCTCCTTCGAAAACGTAGGAGATTCAATAGCCTTTCTCAATATTTGGGTCATAATAGGTGTTTCCATTAAGCTCCTCCTCCAAAGATGACTGTAAAGCAGTATACCACGATTGTATTACTTTGTAAACCGAGCTGTAACTAGTTGAAGAAGTTATCAAGTAGGTCATCTACTGATTGCTTTTCTTCCACGCTACCCTCTAGCTCCCATGTTTTCTTGTTTGTAATATCGTTATGATCCACCTCTTTGCTTTCTACCTTAGCTATAAACTTAACGATTTGGTCTACGTCTAACATAGAGAACTCATCCACTGGTACTTTCTCTTTACCGTACTCCTTGAATGCTTCTTGGATATCTGCTAACGATAAGTAAACCCCTTGGAACTCCATGATTAGACGTAGTACATCGTATGTTTCATCTAAAGCAACCATACGGTAGTACAGATTAGCACCTAAAGTCTTTTGGTTTTTTTCCGTTTCGTTCGGATGTGCTAACCGTCCTAAAGCCCATTCATATTTCCATCGTACAGGATTCACTGGTGTTGCTTCACGTTTAATCGTTGCTAACATAACTTGTGTCATTTCTGAACCCAGGATAATATGCTCAGGTAAATTAGTAGAACCGCCTGTTTGAATTAAGGATTGTAACATTACAAACTTCTTAATAGTGTTTCGAGTCTTAAATGAAACCTTCTTCTCTTTAAGGTTCTCGTCTGTCATATCATAGAAGTTTAATAATGCGTAGTCTGTATCATCGAAACCTTCTTCTTTAAAGAAGTCTGTAATTGCTGCTCGGTAATGCCACAAGCCTTTTCCTTTTGTTCTTTCATCGTAACCGTCACGAATAGCACGAACTACAAAGTCATTAACGAACTTCGCAGGAATTTGTTGGTGTGATCTAAACGTAGTACTGTACTTTTGTTGGAATCCGCAGTATTGAGCAAACGCTTCATAAGAGGTGTCACTGATTAAAGCGTTTACGAATGGGAGTATCTTCTTACTCTTCTTGGTAGATGCATCGTAAATAGAACGATTGAATTGTGCAGAAAGATATACAGCAGGGTCAATTCCGTTCTCATCGCAGAACTCACGGAACTTTTCGAATTGCGCCCAACGTATAGACCCGTAAAACTTCTCAGGCAATACATCGTATGTGCTGCTAATCATCTGTACTTCGGCTGCATCTTTCAGACCACTCACTACATCTGAGTTATGTTGGTCTGTAAATAAGACTGCATAACGATTGTATAAACGAGTTAATAAGTATGTACGGTAATCATCTACAGGGTTGTCCAATTGTTCGAACCAGTTCCAGTTCGGCTTACCGCCTAATGCTTCCAGGCGATCATTAATGTCATCTATATTAGATTGACGTTTGTTCTTTAGAAGTTGAGCTTCTAGCATTTGCTGTTTCGTTCTACGACTACGCTTATTTTGCTTTGGCTCTTTCTTCTTAGTTGGTAATTTCTTTTCCAGTACATCTTCAATAGAGATTGGTTCTTCTGAGTTAACCAATGCTTTATCAGAAGTTTCGAAGCGGATAAGGTTCGAGTTGAACATGATTACAGTTCCACCGCCACGACCACGCTTACCTTTTAACTGGATTATCTTTCTTTCCTCTAATTCTTTTAAATAACGAGAGGTCGTCCGAACATCCTTACCGAAATCCTCAGACAACTCTCTCTTTGTAAATGTTAATATGTATTCGCTTGCTTGTTTTGCCTTCTCAACTAGCTTTGTTAAAAAGTCTAATACTTTAGGCTTAATGTCTACAACAGATGATTCAAGGTACACACCGTACTCCATACTAGTTCCTCCTAATTTTATTTCCTTACATTCCGTAGTTTATAACTTTATTATAACACAGACTGTAGTTCTGTAAACCCGATGATGCTATTCCCCAAGCATACGCACATCGAAGCTTTCATTTTGGTAAATCTTTAGGCGTTCTTTACTATGCGACAATAAGTGTTTATTTGTCATATCATAGAAGTCAAACACCAGGACTGTATTCCCATCGATACCGTTCAGACGTAATCCACGACCGATACGTTGTAGGTTTTGACGTAAGCTCTTGTTACCACCTGACATCAGCAGCATACCGATACTCTTAATGTCAACCCCTTGGTCAAGGATACTCGATGCAATCAGTACTCGTGATTCTTTTGTACTGAATCTGCGTAAGTATTCGTCACGATCTTCCATATCTAAGCTACCGTGTGTGAAATCGCTATCGAAACCAAATTCTTCTTTTAAAATCTTTTGGACTCGTTCCCCATGCTCGATATGGTTTACACTGATTAGAACCCCACCTGGTCGGTTACGTAAGTACCAACTTGCAGTTTGGGCAATGACCCTATTCCGTGCATCGTTTTCGGAAATACCTTTCTTGTATGCTTCCAGGTAGTTACCAACAAGTTCGATGTCCTTTGGCTCGGATATCGGAATCATACGAATGACTGGTTTAGAAGAAACACCTTGTCCAATTAAGTACTCATTCGATACCTTAAATAAATCGCTACCGTATACACACTGCATACGTTGCCATAACATCTTATTCTTTTGGTCTACTGTACCTGTTAGCGCTACACGGTATTGTGCGTTCGGTAACTGAGTTAGTGTATCAAATACAGTTGCTCCGTTAATCTCATGCGCTTCGTCCTGGATTGCTACTCGAACAGATTCCATGAACTCTTTTACTTCTTTAAACTTCTTATACTTCTTCTTGTTTTTCTTTTCCATAATCTTATCGAACTCGACCACATATTTATTGAGCTGCATCTGAGCCCCTTTATCTGTGAATCGTTGGTCGTAAGCAATGTACATTAACTGCTCTTCTGAATCCTTCCACACTCGGGTATCAAGGTTACAGTTCTTCAGATAGTTACGAATAAGCTGTCTTGTATTTACTGTATTCTTGAACTTAGGTGTAATCTCTTCAGCAATGAATTTGATAACCCGTTCCTTTGGCGTAAAGCTTACACCCTTCTTCGGGTCTTTCAATGCACTTGCTAATGTTGGGATCATAACGAATACAATCTTTTTATTCTTGATGTCGAACTTACCGTCACCAATTTTACCGATGTCTTTCTCCGTTAGATTCAAACGTTTACGTACACGTTCTGCCCCTTGGTGGAAAATCTCTTTCGAGTTACAGAAGAATGCCAAGCGTTCCCCTCGTTTTACGTAAGGCATTAATTGCTGCATAATTCCTGACGCACATTCTGTTTTACCTGCGTTCGTTGCAAGATTCAGAATCTGCACCTGGGATTCTAACGCTTTCTTAACTGCACTGTATTGGTATGCTCGTAACGTAATTGGTTCTTCGTCACCATTACCTAATACAATTTCTTCGTCCATGCTGTCGTGGTGCATAATTGGTGCAGGTCGCACATCTTCAATTTCATAAGCAAGCAGTGGGTACTGATCCTTTAATGCACGCATACCATCCATGAACTGAGGAAGTAGCCCCGTAAGGAACTTATCTTCTTTCTTGTCATAGAAGTCCGTGATACCATCCCAATGACCTGCTTTGTATGAAGGTGAATGGAAAGCACTGTCCTCTTTAATACCCATCTTAATATGCATCATAGCTTGTACTTTCTCTCGAAGCAGCGTATTACCTAAGAAGTCTACGTGGGTATACATTATGTCTACAATAACTTTCATGTATGTAATTACATCCTCTCACTGGTGTATGGCTTGATACACAGTAAGGAGTTGCTTAAAACTCTAAATCTTCAAACATAGCTGTATTAAACTTGAGGAAGGGCATTCCTACAAACTCTACTTCAGAACTGAAAGAGCTAACATAAATCTCTTGTACAGTTAGTACTTGCCCCTCTTGGAAGTGTTGGTTCGCTTGCTTTCGCTCGTATTCGTGACCACCTTTGTTCATATACTTAACCTGTCTCCCGTAAGGTGGAACATCGCTTTCATGCCTTTCTTTACCAAGCAAGTTGTACATGTTGATTCCGCCATTGATACTCATTGACATATGGTTTCCTCCTCAATAGTTATTAGATGTATATTATACACCTTTCTATATCTTACCACAATGATACAGCCTTATCAATACAAGTTATAACTTGACCTATTTACCTTTTACTCGTTCCGTATTTATTATTTAATTATTAATTAGTTATAAAATATATTTAAATATAAATACAACATGCATAAAATTAAATAGGTCAGGGAAGTTTAATAAATGTTTCAGAAACATTGCTTTACAAGTATTCTAAATAGGTCAGAAATATTAGTTTGGAATATGTGTTGACACTGTGTACGAGTTAAGTTACAATGTATTTGTGGATGCAACCTATGCAAAAACATTAGTGACAACGACAATTAACAACCACAAGTATCCCTACCTGGTTCAGTAGGGCAAAAGAAGAGAGGTGCCTTGTGGGGGCACCTCTTTTTTCTATGCTTATTTTTCTTTAGCCTGCTTCAAAACCTCTTCTAGCTGTTTCTTCATTTCCGCTACTTCCTGTAGCTGCTTCTCTAACTCTTTTGCTTGCCCTTTCATTTGTCGAGCTGTTGAAATAGTCGAACGCTCAAAAGAGGTAGGGACGAATAGTAACGCCCCTGAGTTTGGACAACGTTGCTCCATTGGCATATTGTTTCCCCTCCTTAGATTGCTTCAGTAGTCATCCCAGTAAACTGTCTTACCCTCGGACGTAAGAATCGGTTATCTCCTTCAAGTACTAACTTGTACTTAATAGAAATCTCGACCGCTGATTGCGCTACTCTCTCCACATAAGTGTAACGAGTGAACTCCGCTGATCGTTGAGCAGTAGATGGTGTAGACTTACATTCCTTCCATGTTGCCCCTTGGTCTAACGAGTAGTAAGGTTTAACACGAGTACCTGAAGGTGCAGCAGAGTCGTAAGCGATTGTAACCGTGTTGAATGGAGATACCCTTTGGTCAACCGTCTTAGATACGTACTCTCCTTTTGTAGCACTTACGAAGTTTACGAATAGTAAATCATCTAATGCCAACATTGGTGAGATGTATCGGTTCGACTTGAACGTAGCTCGTAACTTAGCTAGACCTACCACGAATGGGGTTTGAATCCCTGCATAGTTGATTAGCGGCAACCACGGTACACTGTCGATTGAGATAGTGTTGACATCCGAAGCATTTACGATCTTAACTTCCCAGTTACAACCTGTGTTCTCAGGTGTTAAGAATGAAGCCATTAACAGGATACCGTTTGAATCAATGTTCTTCATTGTATCGAACTCAATGATACCTTCTTCAGCGAACTCAGCAGTGTAGATATTGAACTTCATATCTGTCTCCTGGTGTACTGTCCAAGATACTGCGTTCGAAGAACTGAATAGAACACCGTTTACGTACGGTTGAGAAACTACAGTTTGCCCGTTGCTTCCGAGTGTTTTCTGTCCTAATGTCGCACACCACATTGTATAGTCCGCACTATCTGTGATAAATACGATACAGTAACCTTCACCTGGTTTAACCATTAGTGGGTCATCTAATGCGATACGAGTTTCTAGTGAAGCATCTTCAGAAACTTTAATCTTATCAGGAGTTAAGATACGTTCAGCGTATACTGTACGGTTAGGTAAACCACCGTCTGATAATCCACGAACCTGCATAACGATGTTATCTGTTGTAGACTTAGAACCGAAGTAAACTCCTACAGACGAAATTACTCGTGCTTGTTGGAAAGCAAATGACTGTGCAAGAGGGTCATACAGGTTGAACGTTACACGAGTCTTCGTAATTGTATCTGTTGTAATCTTCGCTGTACCTTGCGCTGAGAACGTAGAAGTTGCTAAGTTATCAGCATTCTGTAACGTTACTTCTCGGACACCTGTACGAATACCCGCAGGGATCATGAACTTACCTGAAGCTTCCCCTAATGCGTTAGAACGAATCGTACCTGTTTGAGAACCCGCTACTGTAGGTGCTACAGGAGTTACTGGTACTCGGACACCATCGAATGTCATGAATAAGTTATCAGTGTTTTTCATTAAGTTCGTTGCAGAGAATGATACTTCGATTTGACGCATGTACTCGATAACTTCATTACGAGTTGTTTGTGCAGAAGACCAAAACGATCCTTCTTGCTTCTCTCTCCAACCGATAGATGATTCATTCCATTGGATTCCGCCTTCAAGCTGCGTCTTGTCGATTAACTCCTTGTTCCAGTCACTAACGACTCCGCCTGGGTCACCCTCGCCTTGGTGCATCCACCAACGGTTAAGGTTCGTAGTGACATGATCTTCTTCGTAAAGAGTTACACGTTGTTCGTCAATCCAGTTATCTCTCTCAGGAGAAAGTTTTAGAACACCTTGCTTGTTGTACACCTGGTAAGGGTTAACGTTCCAAGCCGATGTTGCTAACGGTTGACTGATTTCTTTAATCTCTTTGAACGGTGCAGTTACTAATCGACCCCATGAATGCGATACTGAATCGTTCTCCATGAACTTAGGTCGTACCTTTTGGTCATCGGGAGTTTTCGTAGGGATCGTAATTGTAGCATCGTCTAGTGAGAACGCTACAGAAGATAACCCTGTATCTAATTTACTGAAGTCTGTAAATGCGTCTGCGAATACTCCACGTAGCGTTAACGGGTCTTCCGTTTTCGTAGCTTGTTTCTCAAGAAGAATCATAGCCTGGTTGTACTCTACGTTCTCAAGACGAGACTTCATTCTTTGTAGGTCTTCCATACGGAGACGAACAACCGCAGTATTTTTAGCTGCTGCAAAGTCAGAGTAAGGGAATACGTGAACGTTACCAATCTTTAATGAAAGCGGGTCACGGTTCTCAGGCTGCTTTGTCATCCCTTCACGATCAGCCTGCCCTTCGATAACTGCGAAGTTACCTGAAGCATCTAATGTGACAATATCTTCTCGTGATAAGTAGTAATCGTAATCGACACGAACTACTCCGCCCTCTTTTGGTTTAGCTCCCGACATACCACTGAAATCTACTTCAGTTTTCGTACCTGGAATCTTTTCACCTAATGGAGTGCTAGTAACTTTGTAATCCGTTCCTACTTTCATTACACGGTCATATTCAAAAGTTAGCTTATATGTTTGACCTGACGGTGGTTCGACAGGGTTTCCTGCGATACCTGTATTCCAGTCTATGTACTGAATACCACTATCCTGAACTACTCTATAGTCTTTGTCTCTTACGTACACTGTTGTGTTGAATGATACGACCATTGTAGTAGGGTCTATATTCGTGTACTGCGCAGGAATTTCATCTCGACCGTCTGCAACACCTTTGGAGATTTGCACGCCACCTGCGGGGCTTAGAGTGCGTCCTACAACGTTTGTAACTGCTTTAACGAATGAACTACCTACATTAACTTTCGCTTTTGCAGTGTTGTATGTGCTTGTCTCCTGTACAATTGAACGGAAAGTGTTCGATTTATTGATTGCGATACGAGTAGATGTAGGCTTACTGATACGATAGCCCATTACGTAAGCTAAACCTTTATCGATAATTACATCGATTGTTTCTGCATTCTGACCCTTCTCAGTCCACATTTCGAATCCTTCTACCTGGTAGTTACCTGATTC
>Ga0256794_1000074_pt1 | contig 28948 bp, 23 predicted proteins | sample MC6MC0945MT_FD_186352 | JGI IMG/M metagenome (GOLD analysis project Ga0256794, IMG submission 186352) | Metatranscriptome of enriched soil aggregate microbial communities from Iowa State University, Ames, United States - MC6-MC0945-MT... | ecosystem: Environmental > Terrestrial > Soil >... | reverse complement strand
GCGCCGCCCGGATTCCGTGCGCCCCGGGCAGCACGTGCGGGAACCGTTGGCGGGCTATCTGACGTTGGCGCAAGCGCCGTGGGACCAGCCCGCGCTTGCGGGGCCGTACAACTTTGGGCCGGACGCCGCGGAAGCGGCCTCGGTGCGCACCGTGGTAGACGTGGCGCAAGCCGCCTACGGACGCGGCCGCACCGTCTACGCCGACCAGATTGAGGGTCCGCATGAAGCGGGCTTGTTGACGCTGGACACATCGAAAGCGCGCGCGGTTTTGAACATCGCGCCGCGCTGGCCGCTGGCCCAGGCCGTCACGCGCAGCATGGACTGGTATCGCCGCTTTGATGCGGGCGAAGACGCGTTGGCGCTGTGCCACGCCGACATCGATCAGTACGAGGCGCAGCCATGAGCCTGGACGTCATCGACACGCCGCTTGCCGGTTTGAAAGTCGTGCAGCGCCATCCTCGCGGCGACGCACGTGGCTTTCTGGCGCGGCTGTTCGACGCCGCAGACTTGCGCGCCTGCGGCTGGGAACGCGCCATTGAGCAGGTCAACCATACCTATACCGCGCAGGCCGGCACGATACGCGGCATGCACTATCAGTTGCCGCCGCATGCCGAGATGAAACTCGTCAGCTGCATACGCGGCGCGGTGTGGGATGTGGCGGTGGACTTGCGCGCGGGCTCGCCCACATTCTTGCAATGGCATGCCGAGCGGTTAAGCGCCGACAACGGCCGCGCGCTGCTGATTCCTGAAGGCTACGCCCACGGCTTTCAGACGCTGACCGACGACGCCGAAATGCTGTATTGCCATTCCGCCCCGTATTCCCCGCAAGCCGAAGCCGGCCTGCATTTCCAGGATGCCCGCGTGGGCGTCACCTGGCCGCTGCCCCTTACCCTGGTGTCCGAACGCGATCAGCAGCACCCCCGCCTGGACACCGCTTTTTCTGGAGTCGCACTGTGAAGTGCCGCCATTGCCAGGCCGAACTGCGCCTTCCCTTCCTGGACCTCGGCCACGCGCCTCCGTCCAACGCCTACGTGTCCGAAGTTGACCTGCGCGGACCCGAAACCTGGTTCCCGCTGCGCATCCTGGTGTGTGAATCGTGCTGGCTGGTCCAGACCGAAGACCACGCCGGCCGTGAAGCGCTATTCACTGACGACTACGCCTACTTCAGCTCGTTCTCGTCGTCGTGGCTGGCGCATTCGCGCCGCTACGTCGATGCAATGATCAGCCGCTTCGGGCTAGGCGCCGACAGCATGGTGACCGAGATTGCCGCCAACGACGGCTACCTGCTTCAGTACGTGAAGGCCGCGGGCGTGCCGTGTTATGGCGTCGAACCCACCGCCAGCACGGCGCAAGCCGCGCGCGATCGCGGCATTGACATCGTGCAGCGATTCTTTGGCGTGGCGCTGGGCGACGAGCTGGCCGAACAGGGCCGCGCGGCGGATCTCATCGCCGCCAATAATGTGCTGGCCCATGTGCCGGACATTAACGATTTCGTGTCCGGCTTCACGGCACTGCTCAAGCCGCAGGGCGTGGCGACGTTTGAATTCCCGCACCTGCTGCGCATGGTGCAGGAAAGCCAGTTCGATACGGCCTATCACGAGCATTATTCGTATTTGTCGCTGACCGCCGTCTTGCGCGTCTTCAAGTCCAACGGCTTGTCGGTGTTTGATGTGGAGCACCTGAGCACGCATGGCGGCAGCCTGCGGGTCTTTGCGCAGCGCGCCGACACGGGCAATCATGCGCTGACCGCCGAAGTGTCCCGCACGCTGGCGATGGAGCAGCAGGCCGGCATGGATGGCCCCGACTTCTACTCGCGCTTCCAGCAGCAGGCCGAACGGGTCAAGAACGACCTGATGGCCTTTCTGGTGGAGCTGCGCCGCGGCGGCAAGCGCATTGCCGCGTACGGCGCGGCGGCCAAGGGCAACACCCTGCTGAACTTTGCCGGCGTCCGCCCCGACCTGCTGCCCTATGTGGTGGACCTGAACCCCGCCAAGCAAGACAAGTATCTGCCTGGCAGCCACATCCCCATCGTGGCGGAAGCCCGGTTGCGCGAAGACCAGCCCGAATACATCCTGATTCTGCCCTGGAACCTGAAGGCCGAGGTGTCCGAGCAACTGGACTACGCGCGCCGCGAGTGGCACGCCAAGCTCGTCACCGCGATTCCGTCGCTGTCCATTGAAAGCAGCCCGCAAACATGAACACCCGGCCGGTCACCGTCCTGGGTGCAACGGGCTTCATCGGCCGCCATCTGGTCGCGCGCTTGCGCGCGGATGGCGTGCCGTGCGACGCCCCGCCACGCCACGACCCCGGCCTGCTGCAACGCCCGTTGGGCCATGTCATTTACGCAATCGGCCTGACGTCGGATTTCCGCAGCCGTCCCCTGGACACCGTAGAGGCGCACGTCTGTGTGTTGCGCACGCTACTGGCCGACGCGGATTTTGACAGCCTGACGTATCTGTCCAGCACGCGTGTGTACGCGGGCGCCTGCGACACGCGCGAAGGCGCAACGCTGGCCGTCAACCCGAACGATCCGAGCGACCTCTACAACCTGTCCAAGCTGATGGGCGAGTCGCTATGCCTGCACGGCGGCCGGGCTGGAACAAACGTCGCGCGGCTGTCGAACATCGTGGGCCTGCGCGACACGCCTGACAGCTTCATCGACCAGTTGCTGGAAGAAGGCGCGCGCGACGGCGTCATCACGCTGCGTACGGCGCTGTCGTCGCGCAAGGATTATCTGTATATCGACGACGCGGTGTCACAGATTCTGGCCATTGCGCGCGCGGGCGCCCCGGGCATCTTTAACGTCGCCCATGGCACCGGGGTCACCAACGGCGATATCGCCCGCTGGATTCAAACCAAGCTGGGTTACCGCACGACGGTTGCCGCCGATGCGCCCGAATGGGCGTTTGCCGACGTGGATGTGAGCCGCACGCAGGCCCTGTGCGGCCAGCGCCCCCGAGCCTTTTCCGATTACTTCCCGAATTTTCTAGAGCAGTACCGTCTGCACAAAGGAATCTGAATGTCCTACCTTGAAACCACGCCCGACGCGCACCCCGAGTACCGCCAGGAAAAAGAAGCCCGCATCGCCGGCTTCGCCAGCGACCAGGAGTTCCGCGAGCTATCCAACGCGTGGCGCCAGATGGCGCTGCAACGCAAGTACATGAACAACTTCTCGTGGGCAGGCCGGCCGCTGATCCAGCTGCCCATGGACGCCATGGCCATGCAGGAGCTGATCTGGGCCGTGAAACCCGACCTGATCATCGAAACCGGCATTGCGCACGGCGGCTCGCTGATGCTGTCCGCTTCGATGCTGCAACTGCTGGGTGCAGGCGAAGTGGTTGGCGTCGACATCGAAATCCGCGAACACAACCGCAAGGCCATCGAGACGCATCCGCTGGCAAAGCGCATTCACCTGATCGAAGGCTCCAGCATTGACCCGGCCACGATTGCGCAGGTGCGCGCGCACGCCGAAGGCAAGAAGAACATCCTCGTCTGCCTGGATTCCAACCACACGCACGACCACGTGCTGGCGGAACTGAACGCCTATGCCGACCTGGTCAGCGTGGGCAGCTACTGCGTGGTCTTCGACACCTTCGTTGAAGACATGCCCGCCGACACCCCCTGGCCGGGCCGCCACTGGGGCAAGGGCAACAACCCCAAGACCGCCGTCTGGGAATGGATCAAGCAACATCCCGAATTTGAAATCGACCGCTCGGTGGAAGACCGCCTGCTGGTGACGTCCGCACCGGACGGCTTCCTGCGCCGCAAGGCCTGATACCTGGACCCAGGCGCCACTATGATCCTGATCGACCCCACTGCACGCGTGTCGCCCTTGGCCGACATCGAAGACTCAACGCGCGGCACGCGCATTGTGATCGGCCCCAAGGCGGTCGTGGACGCCTTCGTGAAGATCAAGCCCGCCGGCGGCTCAGGCGATGTCGAGATCGGCCCGGAATGCGTGATCAATTCGGGCTGCGTGCTGTATACGGGCCACGGCATTCGCATGGGCGCTCGCGTGGCGGTTGCGGCGAACTGCACGTTCGCCCCCGCCAATCACGAGTTCCGCCGCCGCGATGTGCCGATTCGTGACCAAGGATTCCGGCCAAGCAAGGGCGGCATCGTCATCGAGGATGACGTCTGGATCGGCGCCAACTGCGTGCTGCTGGACGGCGCCATCTTGCGCGAGGGCTGCGTGATTGCCGCAGGCACCATCGTGCGCGGCGAGGTGGCGGCGTTTTCAGTTCAAGGCGGCAACCCGATGAAGGTGCTGGGCTGGCGAGAAGAAACGGGCGCCTGAAGACGCCTGACGCAACGAGAGACCATAGTAGGAACATCATGAGCACCACACAGCGGGAACGCTTTGAAGAAGACGGCTACCTCGTCCTGAAGGACTTCTGGAAGCACGGCGAACTCATCGAGCTGGAAGCCCAGCTGACCGAGTTGGGCCAGCGCATCGTGGGACCGCAATTCAACCCGCACGACTTCGGCCAATACGCGCTGGAGCCGGCCACGCAATCGTTGTTGTATGACCGCCTGAAGTACCTGCCCGCGCTGTCGCGGATGTCTGGCAGCCCCGCCGTGCATGACCTGTGCCGCGAGCTGGGCCTGGCGCATCCCTCATTGATGGGGTGCTGCAACATGCGCCTGGACAAGCCGGCAGACTCGCGCCACCTGTTCGCCTGGCATCAGGATTCGCTCTACCTGCTGGGGTCGGAAAACGCCGTCACCTTGTGGATTCCGTTCCAGGACGTCAATCTGCGCTCTGGCACGATCCAGGTCATCCCTGGCAGCCACAAGCGCGGCCTCTACCCCTTCAAGCGCATCAGCGACAAAGTGATTGCCCCCTACGTGCCGTTCCTGCAACGCGATCTGAGCCTGGACGTCGAGGTCACCGACACGCCAGAGACGATTACCGCGGCGCGCGGCGACATTGTCATCTTCAAGCAGATGCTTTTGCATCGCAGCACGCCCAACCTGGGTCAGCAGATTCGCTGGACCACCCAACTGCGCATCACCGACCTGGCCGATGCGGAGTACCGCCGCCAGCGCTTTCCCACTGGCGACCGCACCAACATCTTTTACGTGGACTACCTGGGCCACAACGCCCAGCAACGCCGCGAGCAAGAATCCGAGAACGCAGCCGCATGAACGACACTACTGACCCCTCCCGCTTTCGCCAGGACGGCCGCAGCACCAGCCGCGAAGTCAACTACCGCGCCGAGCTGGGCGATCTGTTTGCCGACGCGCGCGGCAGCGCCGTCGAGAAGCTTGAGAATTTTCCCTGTTTCGTTCCGCGCCAAAGCATCGCACGCTTTCTGTGCCTGTCCGAACTTTTCAAAATGGCGCTGCATGTGCAGGGCGACATCATGGAATGCGGCGTGAACTGGGGCGGCGGCCTGATGACGTTTGCGCAGCTGAGCGCCACGCTTGAACCCGTCAACCTGCAACGGCGCATCGTCGGCTTCGATACGTTCTCGGGCTTTTCGGGCATTTCCGAGCAAGACCAGCACGCTGTCATCCAGACGAGCGAGCGCCGCGTCAACGGGTATGAGGCGGACAGCTTCAACGACCTGCAACGCGCCATTGAGCTGTTTGACGCGAACCGGTTCATCGGACACATCCAGAAGGTCGAGCTGGTGAAGGGAGACGTGGCGGAAAGCGTGCCGCGCTATCTGGCGCGCGAGCCGCAAACGGTCGTGTCGCTGTTGCACCTGGACCTGGACCTGTATGAGCCGACCAAGATCTGCCTGGAACACTTCGTGCCGCGCATGCCCAAGGGCGCGGTCATCGTCTTTGACGAATTGAACAACCGCACCTGGCCGGGCGAGACGCTGGCCGTGATGGAAAAGCTGGGCCTGAACAAGCTGCGGATTCAACGGTTTACGTACGAACCCCACGTCAGCTACGCCATTCTTGAGTAGACCGCGCCGGCCCCCAGCCGGCGAATCCCAGCCAAGCCACCCTTTTCCCGTTCTATTCCCCTTTTGAGGCGCCCACTGCTTACGTCATAATTGCCGCCGCACGCTTTTGTATCTATATTTTTCAGACCATGACCGCCACGCCCCCCGATCCACTCGCTACGCAGCACGACAGCAATACGGATCTCGATGATCAGGCGCCGGTCGATGCGCAGACCTTGCGTCTGCGCGAAGAGAACCGCGCATTGCGCGAATTGTTGGCGGCCCAGGTACACGCCGCCTTGCCACCTCCTGCGCCGCAACCTGGCGGGGCGCGGCGGTTGTGCTGGTGGCTGATATCGGCGCCGGGTGCGGCGCTGGTGGGCTGGCGCCGCTTGCTGGGCCGCGATGACGCACCCCGGATCACGGGGCGGCGCGTGGGGTCGGCGACGTTGACGGTGCTGTACACGCTGGCCATTTACGGTGCGCTGGTGCTGCTGGTCGTGTCGTGGAACGCCCCGAACAATGGGATTACCGGCGCCACTGCCGCCAGCCCGGTTCGCGTGCCGCTGATGCCTCCGCCTGCAATGCCCACTGAGGAGCCGCCCAGCGATTGGGAAGCCGACGCGCTGGCGCCCCCTGCGTCGACTGCGCCACAGCCGCCGTCGACATCGGACCTCTCACCCCCGGCCGCATCGACGATCGAACCGGCCGCATCCCGTCCGGACACCCCCGCCCCCCAGCCTTCCTCCAGCCCCACCGATCATCCGCCGCCGGCATCAAGCGGGCCGCAATCGACATTGCGTATCACCGAAATTCCGGCGCAGGACCCGATGGCGTGGGTCAAGGGGTTGCAGACTGAATTAGCACGATGCGCCGAGTTGGGGTTCTTTGACCGCCCCGATTGCGCCTGGGCGGCTCGCAATCAGTTCTGCGAAGCGAACCACGGCTGGGGCGTTGTGAACGAATGCCCGGCGCGGCCCTAGGTCATCGCTTGAGTGCGATGCGCGGGATGTCACACGCCCGCCACGTCCGGGCACGACAATCCTTTGCATCAAACTGAAAATGTACGCAATAATGCGAACACTTCGGGCTCACGCCCTGCCTTCCTATTAAGGACCTTGTGACCATGGATTCGATCAACAACACCGTCAACACCGCGCTGGCTTTGAAGGACGCGAATGTGGTTCAGGAAGTGCAGGCCACCGTGCTGAAGAAAGCGCTGAATGCGCAAGCCGATACGGTTGCCACACTGATGCAGTCCGTGGCCCCGATGGCGATCGACAGCCAACTAGGTTCGCGCATCAATACCCACGCCTGATATTTGGTCGCGCCGCCGTCACGCGCGGCCAACCGATAAAAAAAGCGCCGGACCCTGAACAGGGCCGGCGCTTTTTGTTTGCCGTGGCATGGCTCGCATGAGGCGGCAAGCATGAGGCGGCAAGCCGCCCCACCGGGCATTACTTCTTCTTCATCGGCGGCAGGTCGGTGCAGACGCCTTCGGCCACTTCGGCCGCCATGCCCACCGATTCACCCAGCGTCGGGTGCGGGTGGATAGTCTTGGCGATGTCGACCACGTCGGCGCCCATTTCCACGGCCAGGGCCAGTTCGCTGATCAGGTCGCCAGCGTGGGTGCCCACGATGCTGCCGCCCAGGATGCGATGCGTTTCCGCGTCGAAAATCAGCTTGGTGAAGCCTTCGTCGCGGCCGTTGGCGATGGCGCGGCCGGAAGCCGCCCACGGGAACACGCCCTTCTCGATCTTGATGCCTTGCTTCTTGGCTTCGTCTTCGGTCAGGCCCACCCATGCCACTTCCGGATCGGTGTAGGCCACCGACGGAATGACGCGCGCGTCAAAGAACGACTTCAGGCCGGCGGCGGCTTCCGCCGCCACGTGGCCTTCATGCACGGCCTTGTGCGCCAGCATCGGCTGACCGACGATGTCGCCAATGGCGTAGATGTGCGGCACGTTGGTGCGCATCTGGCGGTCGACCTCGATGAAACCGCGGTCGGTCACAGCAATGCCAGCACGCTCGGCGCCGATCTTCTTGCCGTTCGGGCTGCGGCCCACGGCTTGCAGAACGAGGTCGTAGCGTTGCGGTTCCTTGGGCGCGCCCTCGCCTTCGAACGTGACGTAGATGCCGTCTTTCTTGGCTTCGGCGCCCACAGTCTTGGTCTTCAACATGATGTTGTCGAAGCGGTAGGCGTTCTTCTTCTGCCAGACCTTGACCAGATCGCGGTCAGCGCCTTGCATCAGGCCGTCGAGCATTTCCACGACATCCAGGCGGGCGCCCAGCGTCGAGTACACCGTGCCCATTTCCAGGCCGATGATGCCACCGCCCACAATCAGCATCTTCTTCGGCACTTCACGCAGCAGCAATGCGCCGGTGGAGTCAACGACGCGGTCGTCCTTGGGCATGAACGGCAGCTTCACCGACTGGCTGCCGGCGGCGATGATGGCTTGCTTGAAGCGCAGCGTCTGGGCCTTGCCGTCGGCGGACGTGACGGTCAGGTGGTTGGCGTCGGCAAATTCGCCCACGCCCGTCACCACGGTGACTTTGCGCGCCTTGGCCATGCCGGCCAGGCCGCCGGTCAGCTTGGCGACCACGCTGTCCTTGTAGCCGCGCAGCTTGTCCAGGTCGATCTTCGGTTCGCCAAAGCTGATGCCGTGGGCAGCCAGCTCGCGCGCTTCGTCGATGACGGCGGCGTTGTGCAACAGCGCCTTGGACGGAATGCAGCCCACGTTCAGGCACACGCCGCCCAGCGTTTCATAGCGCTCGACCAGCACCACGGACAAGCCGAGGTCGGCCGCGCGGAAGGCGGCGGAGTAGCCGCCAGGGCCCGCGCCCAGCACCAGCATGTCGTATTCACCGTCGGCCGAACCCTTGAAGGTCGACGCGGCGGGCGCGGCAGCCTTGGCGGCCGGCGCAGCGGCTTCGGCCTTCTTGGGAGCTTCAGCCGCCTTGGGGGTTTCCTTGGCCGGGGCGTCTTTGGCGGCGGCTTCCGCAGCTTCCACTTCCAGCACGACCGCGCCTTCGGCAACCTTGTCGCCCACCTTGACCGCAATGGACTTCACCACGCCGCCTTGCGACGCGGGGATTTCCATCGAGGCCTTGTCGGATTCAACGGTGATCAGGCTTTGTTCGGCCTTGATCGTGTCGCCCACGGCGACCAGCACTTCAATGACTTCCACTTCCTTGAAGTCACCGATGTCCGGCACTTTGATTTGAACGGTATTGCTCATAGGGCTCCCCGTTTACAGCGCGATGCGGCGGAAGTCGGCCAGCAGCGCGCCCAGATAGGCGTTGAAGCGGGCAGCGGACGCGCCGTCGATGACGCGGTGGTCGTACGACAGCGACAGCGGCACCATCAGGCGCGGCACGAACTGCTTGCCGTCCCAGACGGGCTTGTGCGCAGAGCGCGACACACCCAGGATGGCCACTTCCGGCGCGTTGATGATCGGCGTGAACGAGGTGCCGCCGATGCCGCCCAAGGACGAGATCGAGAAGCAGCCGCCTTGCATTTCCGCAGGCGAGATCTTGCCGTCGCGCGCCTTCTTGGACAGGTCGGTCATTTCCTGCGCGATTTGCAGGATGCCCTTCTTGTCGGCGTCGCGAATCACCGGCACCACCAGCCCGTTGGGCGTGTCGGCGGCGAAACCGATGTGGTAGTACTGCTTGAGCACCAGGTTGTCGCCGTCCAGCGAAGCGTTGAACTCGGGGAACTTCTTCAGGGCCGCAACCACGGCCTTGATCAGGAAGGCCAGCATCGTAACCTTGACGCCCGACTTCTCGTTTTCCTTGTTCAGCGTGACGCGCAGCGCTTCCAGGTCGGTGATGTCCGCTTCGTCGTTGTTGGTGACGTGCGGGATCATGACCCAGTTGCGGTGCAGGTTCGCGCCGGAAATCTTCTTGATGCGCGACAGCGGCTTGGCTTCGATCGGGCCGAACTTGGTGAAGTCGACCTTCGGCCACGGCAGCAGGCCCAGCGCGGCGCCATCGGCCGAACCACCGGCAGCGGCGGTTGCGGGGCCAGCGGCCAGCGCTTGCTTGACGAAGCCGCGCACGTCTTCCGCCGTGATGCGGTCTTTCGGACCCGAACCCTTGACCTTGCTCAGGTTCACGCCCAGTTCGCGGGCGAACTTGCGCACCGACGGCGACGCATGCGGCAGTTGGCCGGGCTTCAGGTTGGCGTCTTCCAGCGCGGCGGCCGGGGCCGGGCGCGAAGCCGGCGCTTCCGCCTTGGGTTCGGTCTTAGCTTCTGCCTTGGCTTCAGCCTTCGCAGCAGGAGCGGCCGCGGCTTCCGTCTTCGCAGCCGGAGCCGAGGCTGCGCCCCCCTCCACCACCACGACGACCGAACCCTTGGCGACCTTGTCGCCCACCTTGACCTTCACTTCCTTGACCACACCGCCTTGCGAGGCCGGGATCTCCATCGAGGCCTTGTCGGACTCCACGGTGATCAGGCTTTGCTCGGCCTTGATGGTGTCGCCCACGGCGACCATGACTTCGATGACTTCCACTTCCTTGAAGTCGCCGATGTCCGGCACTTCGATGTCGACCGGGCCGCTTGCGGCGGCAGGCGCCGCCGCTTCAGCCTTGGCGGCCGGAGCCGCCGCAGCCGCTTGCTTGGGCGCTGCCTTGGGGGCTTCTTCCTTGGCGGCCGGTGCGGCGTCCGAGGCTTCTGCTTCCACTTCCAGCACGACCGCGCCTTCCGCGACCTTGTCGCCCACCTTCACGGTGATGGACTTCACCACGCCGCCTTGCGACGCGGGGATTTCCATCGAGGCTTTGTCGGACTCAACCGTGATCAGGCTCTGTTCGGCCTTGATCGTGTCGCCCACGGCGACCAGCACTTCGATGACTTCCACTTCCTTGAAGTCGCCGATGTCGGGAACCTTGATTTGCACGATGTTGCTCATGTCTCTTTACCCTCAGGCGTATTGCGGGTTGGCTTTGTTCGGATTGATGCCGTACTTCTTGATGGCTTCCGCCACCTTGGCAACCGGCACCTTGCCTTCGTCAGCCAATGCGCGCAGCGCGGCGACGACGACGAAGTGGCGATCCACTTCAAAGTGCTCACGCAGCTTGGCGCGGAAATCCGAGCGGCCGAAACCGTCGGTGCCCAGCACCTTGTATTCGCGGCCCTTGGGCACGAACGGACGGATCTGGTCAGCAAAGAGCTTCATGTAGTCGGTCGATGCGATGATCGGGCCTTCCGTCTTGGCCAGCTGTTCCGTGACGTAAGCCACTTGCGGCTTCTTTTCGTCGGGGTGCAGCATGTTGTGGCGGTCGACGTCCAGGCCGTTGCGGCGCAGTTCCGTGAAGCTGGTGACGCTCCACAGATCGGACGCCACGCCCCAATCGGCTTCCAGCAGTTCTTGCGCGGCCATGACTTCGCGCAGGATCGTGCCCGAGCCCATCAGCTGCACGCGGTTCTTGCCCTTGCCGTGCGACTTCAGCTTGTACATGCCCTTGATGATGCCTTCCTCGTCGCCCTGGGTCAGACCGGGCTGCGGGTAGTTTTCGTTCATCACCGTCAGGTAGTAATAGACGTTTTCCTGGTCTTCCACCATGCGCTTCAAGCCATGCTGAATGATCACGGCCAGCTCATGGCCGAACGTCGGGTCGTAGGACACGCAGTTCGGAATGGTGGACGCCAGGATGTGGCTGTGGCCGTCTTCGTGCTGCAAGCCTTCGCCGTTGAGCGTCGTGCGGCCGGCGGTGCCGCCCAAGAGGAAGCCGCGCGCTTGCATGTCGCCCGCCGCCCAGGCCAGATCGCCAATGCGCTGGAACCCGAACATCGAGTAGTAGATGAAGAACGGGATCATGATGCGGTTGTTCGAGGAGTACGACGTGGCCGCCGCAATCCACGAGCTCATTGCGCCCGCTTCGTTGATGCCTTCCTGCAGAAGCTGGCCGTCGGCCGCTTCCTTGTAGTACATGACCTGGTCCTTATCGACCGGGGTGTACTTCTGGCCTTCCGGCGCGTAAATACCGATCTGGCGGAACAGGCCTTCCATACCGAAGGTACGCGATTCGTCGGCCAGAATCGGCACCACGCGCGGACCCAGTTCCTTGTCGCGCAGCACCTGGTTCAGGATGCGCACGAAAGCTTGGGTGGTGGAGATTTCACGGCCTTCGGCGGTGGGTTCCAGCACGGCCTTGAAGGCGTCCAGCGCGGGGGCCTTCAGTTGCTCGTCGGCCTTGGCGCGGCGGCGCGGCAGGTAGCCGCCCAGCTCGGCGCGGCGCTCGTGCAGGTACTTCATTTCCGGCGAATCTTCGGCCGGCTTGAAGTACGGCAGATCGGCCAGTTGGTCGTCAGGAATCGGGATGCCGAAACGGTCGCGGAATTCGCGGATCGAGTCCAGCTCCAGCTTCTTTTGCTGGTGGGTCGGGTTCTTCGCCTGACCCACGTGGCCCATGCCGTAGCCCTTGATGGTCTTGGCCAGGATGACGGTGGGTTGACCTGTGTGGCTGGTCGCAGCGTCAAACGCGGCGTACACCTTGTGGGGATCGTGGCCGCCACGGTTCAGGCGCCAGATGTCTTCGTCGCTCATGCGCGAGACGGCTTCCAGCAGCTTCGGGTGCTTGCCAAAGAAGTGTTCGCGAACGAACTTGCCGTCGTTGGCCTTGTACGCCTGGTACTCGCCGTCGACGGTGTCTTCCATGATCTGGCGCAGGATGCCTTCCTTGTCGTGCGCCAGCAGCGGGTCCCAGTAGCCGCCCCAGATCAGCTTGATCACGTTCCAGCCCGAACCACGGAAGTCGCCTTCCAGTTCCTGGATGATCTTGCCGTTGCCGCGCACCGGACCGTCCAGGCGCTGCAGGTTGCAGTTCACCACGAAGATCAGGTTGTCGAGCTTTTCACGGGCGGCCAAAGCGATGGCGCCCAGCGATTCGGGTTCGTCCATTTCGCCGTCGCCGCAGAACACCCAGACCTTGCGGTTGCTGGTGTCGGCAATGCCGCGGGCGTGCAGGTACTTCAGGAAGCGGGCCTGGTAGATGGCCATCAGCGGGCCCAGGCCCATCGACACCGTCGGGAATTGCCAGAAATCCGGCATCAGCTTCGGGTGCGGGTACGACGACAGGCCCTTGCCGTCCACTTCCTGGCGGAAGTGGTTCAGCTGGTCTTCGGTGAGGCGGCCTTCAAGGTAGGCGCGGCCGTACATGCCGGGGGACGTGTGGCCTTGGAAGTAGACCAGGTCGCCGCCGTGGCCTTCGTCTTCCGCGTGCCAGAAGTGGTTCTGGCCGCAGCCGATCATGGTGGCCAGCGAGGCGAACGACGCGATGTGGCCGCCCAGATCGCCGCCGTCCGGCGGGTTGTGCTTGTTGGCCTTGACCACCATGGCCATGGCGTTCCAGCGCACGTACGAACGAATGCGCGATTCCAGCTCCAGGTTGCCCGGATGCGCCGGCTCCAGGCCGGGGGGAATCGTGTTGACGTAAGCGGTATTCGGCGAGAACGGGATGTGGGCGCCGGAACGACGGGCTTCGTCGATCAGGCGTTCCAGCAGGTAGTGCGCGCGCTGCGGCCCTTCGCGATCAAGGACTGCCGCCAGGGCTTCGAGCCACTCCTGGGTTTCAAGGGTGTCTTCGTCGTTGGCAGCCTGCGGGGCGCCAGCCTGGGCGAAAGAGGACATCGTGTGTCTCCTGTTGGGGTTCGTTCGTGACCACACCCGCTTCGTTCTACTCGCGGACTCTGCATGGTAGCCGGGATCATCCGGGCTACCATGTCAGGCATGGGTCGGGGTGTTTTTCTAGAGACCTGCTTTGGGTCGGTTCCCTATCAGCCGGCATTCTAAGAAAGAAGAATAACCGGTCGCAAGCAAAATTTCATGTTGCGGTACGGCATTTCACAATGCGAAATTATGAACGCAAGCTGAATGCTTCCTTACCGGTCTTTTTACGCTGTACGCCAAATGCGGGGCGTGTTTCCCGGGACTTCACTCCGAACACGCACTAAAATGCGCGGTCTATCTGGCCCGAATTCCATGTCCAGCGCGCCCAAGTCCAATATTCCTACGCCGTTTCACGATCACGCCCGCACCCGCCGCCGCGGCGTGTACTGGGTCACGCCTGCCATGGTGCTGATTCTGTACATCTGTGTGATGGGGGTGTTCTTCTGGCTGCAACGCATTCATGACGATAGCGTCATGTTTGTGACGATCGACCAGGAAATGCGTCAGCAACGCCTGATCTGGGTGGTGCTGGCGTTGTCATGCGTGATCGTCATCAGCTTGCTGATGCTGTGGCGCTATACCCGCTTTCGCTCTTCCGCCGAAGCCGCGCTCATCGCTGAAACCGGATTTCGCCGCGCCATGGAAAACTCCATGTCCACCGGCATGCGCGTGCTGGATATGGAAGGCCGCATCGCCTACGTGAATCCCGCGTTCTGCCGCATGATCGGATGGAACGAGGCCGACCTTATCGGCCGCAGCCCGCCCTTCCCCTATTGGGTGCCCGGCCGCCACGAACAGCATCAGCACACGCTGGATGTCCTGATGTCGGGCAAGACGCCCAGCAGCGGCCTGGAAGTGGAAGCGCAGCGGCGCGACGGCTCGCGCTTCACGGCGCGCATGTATGTGTCGCCGCTGCTGGACCCCAACGGCAACCAGATCGGCTGGATGACGTCCATGACCGACATCACCGAGCCCAAGCGCATCCGCGAGGCCCTGACCGCCGCCCACGAGCGTTTCATGACCGTGCTGGAAGGCCTGGACGACGCCATCTCGGTCACGGCCGACACGCACGACGGCCTGGAACTGCTGTTCGCCAACCGCACCTACCGCCGCGTGTTCGGCGCGCAAACGGGCGGCCACGACGAATTGCTGGCCGGCCGCCGCGGCCGCTTCACCGACGAATCAGTGGAAGTGTTCGCGCCGTCGGTACAACGCTGGTTTGAAGTGCATCACCGCATGCTCGCCTGGACCGACGGCCGCCGCGTGCGCATGCAAGTCGCGCGCGACATCACCGAACGCCGCGGCCATGAAGAGGCCTCGCGCGTGCAGCAGGAAAAGATCCAGCTCACCAGCCGCCTGACGACGATGGGCGAAATGGCCTCGTCGCTGGCGCACGAACTGAACCAGCCGCTGACCGCCATCGCCAACTACAGCATGGGCGCCGTCGCCTTGGTCAAGGCCGGCCACACCAGCCCCAACATGCTGTTGCCGGCGCTGGAAAAGGCCGCGTCGCAGGCCGAACGCGCCGGCAAGATCATCAGCCGCATCCGCGAATTCGTGAAGCGCAGCGAGCCGCGCCGCCAGCGCGTGGCCATTGGCCGCATTGTCGACAACGCCATCGGCTTCGCCGAAATCGACGCCCGCAAGCGCCGCATCCGTATCGACAGCTTCGTGCCGTCGAACGCGCCGGACGTATTGGCTGACCCCATCCTGATCGAACAGGTGCTGTTGAACCTGCTGAAGAACGGGCTGGAAGCCATGGAAAAGAGCGAGTCCGACGAGCTCAAGGTGGCGGTCATTCTGCACGAGCAGCACATCGAAGTGGCCGTGGTTGACCGCGGCCATGGCCTGGCTGAACCCGAGCGCCTGTTCGAACCCTTCTTCAGCACCAAGACCCAGGGCCTGGGCATGGGGCTGAATATCTGCCGTACCATTATTGAATCGCACCACGGCCGTCTTTGGGCGGACCCGAACCCCGCCGGCGGTACTATTTTCCGCTTTACCCTGCCCTGCGCTGCGTCCCAGACGCAGGCCCAGAATGATCAGTCCGAGGAGTTGCACGCATGAACACGCCCCACCTGTCGAGCACGGTATTCATTGTTGACGACGACGAAGCGGTCCGCGATTCGCTGCGCTGGCTGTTGGAAGCCAACGGCTACCGCGTTCGCGCCTATGCCAGCGGCGAATCCTTCCTGGAAGACTACGACGCCAGCCAGATCGGCGTGCTGATCGCCGACGTGCGCATGCCCGGCATGAGCGGCCTGGAGCTTCAGGAACAACTGATCGCCCGCAACGCGCCGCTGCCCATCGTGTTCATCACCGGCCACGGCGACGTGCCGATGGCCGTGTCCACGATGAAGAAAGGCGCGGTCGATTTTCTGGAAAAGCCCTTCAACGAGTCGGACCTGCGCGAAATCGTTGCGCGCATGCTCGAGCAAGCCACGCAGCGCGTCAGCAAGCACCAGGCTCAGAAGGACCACGAAGCCATGCTGGCGCGCCTGACCGCGCGCGAGCAGCAGGTGCTGGAGCGCATCGTCGCCGGCCGCTTGAACAAGCAGATCGCCGACGACCTGGGCATCAGCATCAAGACCGTCGAGGCGCACCGCGCCAACATTATGGAAAAACTGGAAGTGACTACCGTTGCTGATTTGATGAAAGTGGCCTTGGCCAAACCCGAGGCGCACGCATGACCGCAAGAGTTATCGATGGCGCAGCACTGTCGCTGCGCATTCGCGAAGAAGTCGCCCAACGCGTCGCCGCCCTGGCTGCCAAGGGCACCCGCCCCGGCCTGGCCGTGGTGCTGGTGGGCGCGGACCCCGCGTCCCAGGTTTACGTGCGCAACAAGGTTGCCGCCTGCGAAAGAGCCGGCCTGCATTCCGTCAAGGAACAGTACCCGGCCGAGATGACCGAGGCCGAACTGCTGGCCCGCATCGCCGTCCTGAACCAGGACCCGACCATTCACGGCATCCTGGTGCAGCTGCCGCTGCCCAAGCATATGGATTCCCACAAAGTCATCGAAGCCATCGCGGCCGAGAAGGACGTGGACGGGTTCCACATCAGCAACGCCGGCCTGCTCATGACCGGCCAGCCGCTGTTCCGCCCCTGCACGCCCTACGGCGTGATGAAGATGCTGGAATCGGAAGGCGTGACGCTGCGCGGCGCTGAAGCCGTGATCGTCGGCGCCAGCAACATCGTCGGCAAGCCGATGGCCATGCTGCTGCTCCAGGCCGGCGCCACCATCACGATCTGCAACTCCAAGACGCGCGATCTGGCGGCCCAGACCCGCCGCGCCGACGTCCTGGTGGTCGCCACCGGCAAGCCGGGCATGATCGACGGCTCGATGATCAAGCCGGGCGCCGTCGTCATCGACGTGGGCATCAACCGCGGCGAAGACGGCAAGCTGTGCGGCGACGTGGATTTCGCTTCCGCCAAGGAAGTGGCCGGCGCCATCACCCCCGTCCCCGGCGGCGTGGGCCCCATGACCATCGCCATGCTGCTGGTCAACACGGTTGAAGCCGCGGAACGCGCCGCAGGCTGACCGTTGCAAGGCGATGCGCACACCATCACGGGTGCGCATCGCCCTATCGTTTGCAGGCGCCAAGGCCCCTTGCATTCGGGCGTATCGCCCCTATCTGATTCGTATGTCTTTCGCCGGCGCCGGGCTGCTCGTCCTGTGCGCCGCCTGCTACGTCTTACGCCGGTAACACCATGACCCAGAACCCCCTGCTCGCTCCCGTCTCCGACCTGGTCGACTATGCGGCCGTCAAGCCCGGGCACATCGTGCCCGCCGTCGAGGAACTGCTGGGCATCGCCCGCAAGGCCGTCGACCACGCCGCCGATGCTGCGCTGGCGCCCACCTGGGAAGCGGTCGTGGAACCGCTGGATACCGCTTCTGAACGCCTGTGGCGCGCGTGGTCGGTGGCCGGCCACCTGAACGCCGTCGTCAACACGCCGGAACTGCGCGAGGCCTATAACGCCGCGCTGCCGCTGATCACCGAATTTTCCACCTGGGTCGGCCTGCACGAAGGGCTGTACAAGCAGTACCAGCGTCTGGCTGCCGCCCCCGATTTTGCCACTTGGTCGCCCGTGCGCCGCCGCATCGTCGAAATGGCGCTGCGCGATTTCCGCTTAAGCGGCGTTGAGCTGCAAGGCGCCGACCGCGAACGCTACGCCGCCATCTCCGACCGCGAAGCCCAGGCCTCGCAAAAGTTCTCGGAAAATGTGCTGGACGCCATCGACGCCTGGTCGCTGCTGGTCGAAGACGAAGCCCGTCTGGCCGGCATTCCGGCGGATGTGCTGTCCGCCGCCCGCGCCTCCGCCGAAGAAGACGGCAAGCCCGGCTGGAAGCTGACGCTGAAAATGCCTTGCTACCTGCCCGTCATGCAATACGCGCAAGACCGGTCGCTGCGCGAAGCGCTGTACCGCGGCTACGGCACGGTGGCGTCCGAACAAGGCGACGCCAAGTTCGACAATTCCCCCCTTATCGAAGAACTGCTGTCGCTGCGCGCCGAAGAATCCGGCCTGCTGGGCCTGGGCACCTACGCCTCGCTGCGCCTGCAAACCCGCATGGCCCGCGACGCCAGCGAAGTCACCGTCTTCCTGCGTGATCTGGCCGCCCGCGCCAAGCCTTACGCCCAGCGCGACTTGGCGGAACTGAAGGCCTACGCCACCGGCGAACTCGGCCTGGACGAGCTCCAGCCGTGGGATGTGGCCTTTGCCTCGGAACGCCTGCGCGAATCGCGCTACGCCTATTCCGAAGACGAAGTGAAGCAGTACTTCACCGAGCCGCGCGTGCTGGCGGGCCTGTTCGAAGTCATTGAAAAGCTGTTCGACGTCCGCTTGACGGAAACGCCCGTCTCTACCTGGCACAGCGACGCGCGCGGTGTGCGCGTGGAGCGCGCCGATGGCGGCCTGATCGGCTATCTGTACCTGGACCTGTACGCCCGCTCCGGCAAGCAAAGCGGCGCGTGGGTCGATAGCGAACGCGCCCGCCGCGTCATCGCCGGCCAGGTGCAGACGCCTGTTGTTTACCTGACCTGCAATTTCTCGCGCCCCAACGGCGACCGCGCCGCCGTGCTCACGCACGACGACGTCATCACGCTGTTCCACGAAACCGGCCACGCGCTGCACGCCCTGCTGTCGGAAGTTGACGAACCCGGCGCGGCCGCGTTCGCCAGCGTCGAATGGGACGCCATTGAACTGCCCTCGCAGTTCATGGAGAACTTCTGCTGGGAATGGGCGGTGGTGCAAAAGTTGTCGGCCCATGTCGACACCGGCGAACCGCTGCCGCGTGCGCTCTACGACCGCCTGGTCGCCGCGCGCAACTACCAAAGCGGCATGCAGGCCGTGCGTCAGATCGAATTCGCCTTGTTCGACATGCTGATGCATGACCGCGCCAAGGGCGCCACCATCACCGAAGTGCTGGCCTTGCTGCAAGAAGTGCGCCAGGAAGTGGCCGTGCTGTTCCCGCCCGCCTGGCATCGCTTGCCGCACGCGTTCTCGCACCTGTTCGCAGGCGGCTACGGCGCGGGCTACTACAGCTACAAGTGGGCCGAAGTGCTGTCCGCCGATGCGTACGAAGCCTTCGAGGAAGCCGCCGCCAAGCAGCCCGGCAACCCCTTGGGCACGCTTGATCCGGAAACCGGCGCGCGCTTTCGCCGCGAAGTGCTGGCGGTGGGCGGCTCGCGCCCGGCGGCGGAATCGTTTGCCGCCTTCCGTGGCCGCGCACCGCGCATCGACGCGCTGCTGCGCCACAGTGGCATGAGCGGCAACTGATCACGCCGCCCCATCGCGAATGGCCCACAGCAGTTTGCTGTGGGCCTTTTTTATGCCTGCGCTGAAACCGGTTCGTCTGGCCGGCGCGCCGACACCACCAGCCAGCGGCCATGCACCGACTGATCCGACCCGGCCTGCTTCCAGAAATGGCGCACGTCTTCGTTCTCGGCGCGCTTGACCCGGCGCCGGTTATACAGACGCGACGGCACGGCCAGCAGGCGTTCGATCATCCGCTTGGGCTTGGGCTCATCGACCTCGTGCAGGGTGATGTCCGTGAAGCCGTAGTGCGATAGCAGCAGGTGCAGTTGCGGAAAGCTGAAGGGGAAATAGGTGATGTAGTCTTCGCCGCGCTGCCGGCCGACCATGGGGCGAAAGCCGGAGTGAAAGCCGCGCATCAGGAACTGCCACCGAGACCGCAGATACCACGTGTTGGGCGTGGTGATGATCAAGGTGCCGCCCGGCCGCAACGCGTGGTACAGGCTTTGCACCAGCACGCCCGGATTCGTCATCAGGTGAATGGCTTCGCAGCACACGGCGGCGTCATAGGCGGTGCTGACCGTTAAGGGGGTGTCCAGATCGTGTTCGGTGACCGACTGATAGCCCGCCGAAGCGGGCGGAAATTCCCACAGGCCCACGCCGTCCACGGCGGTTTTGGGCGTGCCGGTGGCGGACAGCATATCGCCCAGCCAGCCGGTGCCGCAGGGCGCATCCAGCACCCGCTCGGCGTTGCGGCTGCGCAGAACATCGACGACCACCGGGTAATACGGGAACAACGGATAACGAATTGCCGTGCTGGATGCCCTATCCACGTTCAAGACCTTCCTATCGCTGCGTGACTGACAAGCCTCTGAATATAGACTGCTCCCCTCTCCCGATGGAATGACTTTGCGGGCTTCTCTAACACTATCCGCACAAAGCTTCACAAATGCGTCCTCCTGGCGCGGCCGCAACGAATGTTTGCGCCAGGACAAGAACCCGGCTCGCGCCACGCCCCCTGGCCGTTGCTCGACGCCAGCCGTGGGAGCCCATGCAGGTAGAATCAACGGGTTTGACCGGGCTTGTTCCTGGACGTATCGCTCCTACCACTCTTTCGGCCTCTCCTGGACTCATGCGACACCTTCTTACCGGCCGCGCCTGGCGCGGCCTGCTGTTGGCCTTGTGCGTGCTGCTTGCGGCTTGCGGCGATCGAAACGTCGACTGGACGCTTTACAACGTCAAGGGCCACCTGCCCGACCTGAAATTCTCGCTGCCCGGCGCGGGCGGCAAGACCGTCAGCAGTGACGACCTGAAGGGCAAGACGGTGCTGCTGTTTTTCGGCTACGCCAGCTGCCCGGACATCTGCCCGACCACCATGGCGCAATTGACGGCCGTGCTGCAAAACCTGGGCGACAAGGCCAAGAACGTGCGCATCCTGTTCGTCAGCGTGGACCCGCACCGCGACACGCCCGACATCCTGCAGGCCTACGTCAATGCGTTCAACAACAACGCCATCGGTGTCACGGGCGACGAAAAGCAGATCGCTGACCTGGCGCGCCGCTACCGCGTGGCCTATCAAATTGAAAAACCCCGCCCGGGGGATGACGCCGACATGTACGAAGTGACGCACAGCCGCGGCGTGTACATTTTCGACAAAGACGGCCGCGCACGCCTCTTGGCGTCCGACACCGACAGCATCGAAGCGCTGACCAAAGACGTACGTCAATTGATCGATATCACCTCCTGACCCGGGCCATTCAGAACGAACCGCCGCACACCAGTTGTTACAGCCGAACGATTCCGAGCATGAGTATCATCACTGCACATCGTCCCTTTTTCCCTGGTAAGGAGTAAGCGCATGAGCATTGTCATCATGATCATCGTCGGATTCATCGTGGGCCTGATCGCCCGCGCCATCATGCCCGGAGACCAGAACATGGGGATCATCATGACCACCATTCTGGGTATCGTCGGCGCGGTGGTCGCTGGCTTCCTGGGGCAGTCGCTGGGCTGGTACGCCCAGGGCGAACCGGCCGGCTGGATCGCGTCGGTGGTGGGTGCCATCATCGTCCTGTTCGTGGTGGGCCTGATCGCCAAGAAACGCACCTGACGATTCCTGCTGGGTAAGCAATAAAAAAACGGGCCGATCTTTCGATCGGCCCGTTTTGCATGCCGGCGCGCGGCGTGCGGCGGATATCGTTTAAGACCCGGAACCCGCTGGCGCATTCTGGCCTGCGGGCTGAGCCGCAGGTTGAACGACGGGTTGCGCTGCGGATTGCCCCGCAGACTGCTGCGCCATCACCGTGCGCTCGGTCCAGCCGCCGCCCAACACCTTGTACAAGGTCACCAGATTCGACAAGCGGGCCAGGCGCGTATCCACCAGCGCCTGCTGCGCGCTGTACAGCGAACGCTGGGAATCCAGCACGCTCAGGTAGTCATCGATCCCCTGGCGGAAGCGCTGGTCCGACACGTCATAGGCGCGCTGGTTGGCATTGACCAGCAGGCGCTGCGCCTGAATCTGGTCGTCCAGCGTGCCGCGTCCGGCCAGCGCGTCCGCCACTTCGCGGAACCCCGTCTGGATGGACTTCTCGTACTGCGCGACCTGGATGTTCTTCTGCACCTTGGCCAGGTCCAGACCGGCCAGCAGCGAACCGCCCGCGAAGATCGGCACGGTGATCTGGGGCACGAAGCTCCAGGCGCCGGAGCCGCCTTCGAACAGGCCGCCCAGACTGGCGCTGGCGGTGCCCGCCTGGCCGGTCAGGCTGATGGTCGGGAAGAACGCCGCGCGCGCCGCGCCGATGTTGGCGTTGGCGCCCTTCAACTGATGCTCGGCCGCACGGATATCCGGACGGCGCGCCAGCAGGTCAGACGGCAGGCCGGCAGGCAAGGTCGTCGGCAGCATGCCGTCGTCCAGCTTCTCGGCCTGATCCAGCGCGGCGGTAATCTCGGGCGACATGGGCTGGCCCACCAGCAGCGTCAACGCATTGCGGTCCTGCGCAGCCTGGCGCGTGTATTGCGACAGGTTGCGCTGCGCCGTGCGCAGCGACACTTCGGCCTGGCTCAGGTCCAGCGCGGTGGCCAGGCCCTGGTCGTAGCTTTGCTTGGTCAGCTGGAAGGAATCTTCCTGGCTCTTCAACGTGTCACGCGTCAGGCTCAGCAGTTCCTGGTCGGCGCGCAGCGTCAAATAGGCGTTGGCCACTTCGGCAATCAGCGTCAGCTGCGTGGCCGTACGCGTTTCGTCCAGCGCCAGATAGGATTCCAGCGCCTTGTCGCTCAGGCTGCGGATACGGCCGAACAGGTCCAGTTCCCAAGAGGACATGGCGGCGCCCACCTGGTAGCTGTGGCTGGTCGTGGCGCGGCCGCTGGCGGACAGGTCCGCCGGCGTGCGCTGGGCTGATTCCTGGCCGGCGATGCCCACGCTGGGCATCAGGTCGGCGCGCTGAATGCGGTACTGCGCTCGCGCCGCCTCCACGTTCAGGGCCGCCACGCGCAGGTCGCGGTTGTTCGCCAGCGACAGTTCAATCAGCTGCTGCAAGAGCGGATCGCTGAAGAAGTCGCGCCAGCCGATATCGGCGGTGGACATCCCCAACGCGGCCTGCGAGCCGTCCGCCTTGTAGGCCGGGCCGCTGGGATACGCGGCGTCGACCGGCGCGTCGGGCCGTTCGTAGGTCGGGGCCAGCGAGCAGCCCGCCAGGGCCGCCGCCAGAGAAACAGACAACAAGGTTCTCATCGGAAATTTCATTACGGTCGTCCTTCCGCGGACACGTCCTGCGAGCCATTGGCGCTGGTGTCGTGCTTGTCGAGGTTCTCGCTCATGCGCTTGACCTTGAACATGCGCAGCATGATCACAAAGAACGCGGGGACAAAGAAAATAGCCAGGAAGGTGCCGGTCAACATACCGCCGATCACGCCGGTGCCGATGGCGTTCTGGCTGCCCGACCCCGCACCCGACGAGATCGCCAGCGGCGTCACGCCCAGGATGAACGCAAGCGACGTCATCAGAATCGGACGCAGGCGCTGGCGGGCGGCGTGAATGGCCGATTCCGTCAGGCTCGCGCCGGATTCAAAGTGCTCTTTGGCGAACTCCACAATCAGGATGGCGTTTTTGGCCGCCAGCCCCACTGTGGTGAGCAGCCCCACCTGGAAGTACACGTCGTTGGACAAGCCGCGCGCCAAGGTCGCCAGCAGCACACCGATAATGCCCAGCGGCACCACCAACATCACCGCTGTCGGAATCGACCAGCTTTCATACAACGCGGCCAGGCACAGGAACACCACGATCAGCGAAATGGCGTAGAGGGCCGGCGCTTGCGAACCCGACAGGCGTTCTTCGAACGACAAGCCCGTCCATTCAAAGCCCACGCCCACCGGCAGCTTGGCCGCCAGCTTTTCCATTTCTTCCATCGCCGCGCCCGAGCTATAGCCCGGCGCCGCCTGGCCCTGGATGTTGTAGGACGGCACGCCGTTATAGCGATTCAGCTTCTGCGGGCCGAAGCTCCACGTGGCTTTCGAGAATGCCGAGAACGGCACCATGTCGCCCGCGCTGTTGCGCACATACCATTTGTTCAGGTCTTCCGGCAGCATGCGCGACGAGGCTTCGCCCTGCGCAAACACCTTCTTCACGCGGCCACGGTCGATGAAGTCGTTGACGTACGACGACCCCCACGCGGTGGCCAGCGTGCTGTTGATGTCCGACACGGCTACGCCAAGCGCACGCGCTTTTTCGCGGTCGATATCCAGCTGATACTGCGGCGCATCTTCAATGCCGTTGGGGCGCACGCCCACCAGCACCGGGCTCTTCGCCGCTTCGCCCAACAGCTGATTACGCGCGGCAAGCAGCTTTTCATGGCCCACGCCTGCGCGGTCCATCAGCTGGAAGTCAAAGCCGGTGACGTTACCCAGTTCCATCACGGACGGCGGCGGCACCACGAACAATTGCGCGCGGCGTTCGGTCTTGGCGAAGTGCGCGTTGGCGCGAGCCGCCACGGCGCCGGCCTTCAGCTTGGCGTCGCCACGCTCTTCCCAGTCGCGCAGCTTGATGAACAGGATGGACGCGTTCTGGCCACGGCCGCCGAAGTTAAAGCCGTTCACGGCGAACACCGAGGTCACGGCGTCCTTCTCTTCGGTCAGCAGGTACTGGGTGGCGTCATCAATAACGGCCTTGGTCGCTTCGGCCGTGGCGCCCGCAGGCGTCTGGATCTGGGCGAACAAAATGCCCTGGTCTTCCGCCGGCAGGAACGCCGTGGGAATGCGCGTGAAGAGCCAGCCCATGGCAATGACCAGCGCCAGGTACACCACCATCAAACGCTTGGTGCGGTTAAGCCCGCGCGCCACGCTGTTGGCGTAGCCGTTGCTGCTGCGTTCGAACGTGCGGTTGAACCAGCCAAAGAAACCCTTCTTCGAACCGTGATGGCCCTTCGGAATGGGTTTGAGCAACGTCGCGCACAAGGCCGGCGTGAAGACGATGGCCACCAGCACCGACAGCACCATCGACGACACGATCGTGATCGAGAACTGGCGATAGATCACGCCCGTGGAGCCGCCAAAGAACGCCATCGGGATGAACACCGCGGCCAGCACCATGGCGATACCGATCAGCGCGCCCGTGATCTGGCTCATGGACTTTCGCGTCGCCTGCTTGGGGGTCAGCCCTTCTTCGGCCATCACCCGCTCAACGTTTTCCACCACCACGATGGCGTCGTCCACCAAGAGGCCAATGGCCAGCACCATACCGAACATGGTCAGGGTGTTGATGGAATAACCAAAGGCGGCCAGCACGCCGAACGTGCCCAGCAGCACCACCGGCACCGCCAGCGTGGGGATGATGGTGGCGCGGAAGTTCTGCAGGAACAGGTACATCACCAGGAACACCAGGATGATGGCCTCAACCAGCGTCTTGAACACTTCGTGAATCGACAGGCTCACAAACGGCGTTGTGTCATACGGATACACGACGTCCATGCCCGGCGGGAAGTACGGCTTCAAGTTGTTGATGGTGTCGCGCACCGCCTGCGCCGTGTCCAGGGCATTGGCGCCCGGCGCCAGCTTGATGGCCAGGCCCGAGGCGGGCTTGCCGTTGTAGAAGCTGTCGATGGCGTAGGTCTGGCCGCCAAGTTCAATACGCGAGACATCGCCCAGGCGCACTTGCGAACCATCGGTGTTGACCTTGAGCAGGATGCGGCCGAAGTCTTCCGGCTTCTCCAGGCGCGACGGCCCGATGATGGTGGCGTTCAGCTGTTGCCCGCGCACGGACGGCAGGCCGCCCAGCTGGCCGGACGACACCTGCACGTTCTGTTCCTTGATGGCCGCCACCACGTCTACCGTGGTCAGCCCGTAGTTCACGAGCTTGGCGGGGTCCAGCCAGATGCGCATTGCGTACTGCGAGCCGAACAGCTGGAAGTCGCCCACGCCCTGCGTCCGGCTGATGGGGTCCTGGACGTACGAGGCGACGTAGTCGGCCAAGTCGTCCTTCGTCATCGTGCCGTCGGTGGACACAAAGCCCGCCACGATCAGGAAGTTCTTCGTGGCCTTGGTGACGCGGATGCCCTGCTGCTGCACTTCCTGCGGCAAGAGCGGCTGCGCCAGCGCCAGCTTGTTCTGCACCTGCACCTGCGCCGTGTCCGGGTTGGTGCCTTGCTTGAACGTCAGCGTGATGGACATGCTGCCGTCGGAGTTGCTTTCCGACGAGATGTACTGCAAGCCGTCCAGCCCGTTCATCTGCTGCTCGATCACCTGCACCACGGTGTCCTGCACGGTCTGCGCGGACGCGCCCGGGTAGGTCACCGCGATGCCGATGGCCGGCGGCGCGATGTTGGGGTACTGGGAGACCGGCAATTGCAGGATGGACAGCGCGCCGGCCATCATCAGCACGATCGCGATCACCCAGGCGAAAACCGGCCTATCGATAAAAAACTTTGCCATGCATGGCTCCCTGATTACTGCTTGGCCGGCGCGGCATTCGCCGCTTGCGGCTGCTGCGCATTGGCGCCGGCTTCCGTCGCAACGACTTCCACGCCCGGACGCACCATTTGCAGACCTTCCACGATGACCTTGTCACCCGCGGCCAGGCCGTCGGTAACCAGCCACTTGTCGCCAATGGCGCGGTCGGTCTTCAATTCACGCAATTCCACCTGGTTCTTGGCATTGACGACCAGCGCCGTCGGCAAGCCGCGCTGGTTGCGCGTCACACCGCGTTGCGGCACCAGCAGGCCATCGGCGGCCACGCCATCGGCCAGGCGGGCGCGCACGAACATGCCGGGCAAGAGACGGCGATCCGGGTTGGGGAACACCGCGCGCAGCGTGATGGAACCCGTGCCCTGGTCGACCGTGACTTCCGAGAACTGGAGCTTGCCGGTCTGCTTGTATTGCGAGCCGTCTTCCAAGGTCAGCGTGACCAGCGCGGCTTGTTCACCGTCGGCCCGCTTCAACTGGCCGCTGGCCAAGGCGTCCTGCAAACGCAAGAGCTGCACGCTGGACTGGGTCACGTCAACGTAGATCGGGTCAATTTGCTGCACTGCAGCCAACGCGCCCGTCTGGTTGGCGGTAACCAGCGCGCCTTCGGTCACGGAAGAACGGCCGATGATGCCGTCAATCGGCGACAGCACCTTGGTGTAGACCAGGTTGATGCGCGCCGTGTCCAGCGCGGCCTTGGCCGACAGCACGTCGGCGGCGGCCTGGTCGCGCGAGGCAACGGCGTTGTCATAGGTCTGTTGGCTGACGGCACGGGTGGCCACCAGCGGCTTGTAGCGTTCGGCCAGCAAGGCGGCCGTCTTCTGCTGCGCCTGCGCGCGGGCCAATGCGGCCTTCTGGCTATCGACGCTGGCTTGGTACAGCGCGGGATCGATCTGATAGAGCTGTTCGCCGGCCTTGACCTCACCGCCTTCGGTGAACAGGCGCTTCTGGACGATGCCGTTCACTTGGGGCCGGACTTCAGCCACGCGGAATGCGGACGTGCGGCCCGGCAATTCAGTGGTGAGCGAAACGGGCTGCGTCGTCAGCGTCACCACCGAAACTTGCGGCTTGCCCGCCTGCGGCGCGTCCTGCTTCTTGCCGCAAGCGGCCAGCGTGAGAGCCGATGCCGTCAGCGTGACAACTGCCGCGCTGCGCCACATAGCGCTTTTCTTATTCATAGATTGCATTCCCGAAAAAAATAAACGGCCCCCACGCAGCGTCCGCTCTCGCGGATGTGCGGGACCATGTGCATCAACTGGGTGGATTCGCGTTGAACACGCAGGCTGGGCTTTATCGCATTGCTGCATTGCGGAACCCGCATTTTGAGTTATCCCGCCCAAGAAACAAAGGGGCATGATAAGAAAACATCATTCCATTTATGGGACAATTCTGCGCACCCGGTCTATGACAGAATCTCGCCATGAAACGATTACAAGGCATGGAACTCTTCGTCGAAGTCGCCAAAACGCATAGTTTTAGCCGTGCTGCCGCGACATTGGGCGTCCCGAAATCCACCTTGTCTCGCCAGGTGGCCGAATTGGAACGCTCGGTGGGCCTGCGCCTGCTGAGCCGCACCACGCGCAAGGTGGAACTGACCGACGCCGGGCGCTTGTACTTTGAACGCTGCCAGCGCATCGTCGCCGAAGCGCAGATTGCCCATGAAGAATTGCAGAAGCTGGTCGATACGCCAGCCGGGCCGCTGCGGGTGAACATGCCCGCGGATTTCGGCACGGACTTCCTGGCTGAATCGTTCATGGAGTTCTCCCGCCGCTATCCCGACGTCACGTTTTTCCTGGATCTGGCCAATCCGGACCACGCCTCGCGCGTGTTCCAGACTTGCGATATCTCGATCGAAATCGGCGACCTGCCCGACTCGACGCAGATTGCAAGGCTGCTGGGCATGCTGCCCGCCCATCTATATGCCTCGCACGAATACCTGGAGAAGCACGGGGAACCCAAACATCCCAGTGACTTGACCCGCCACGAGTGCATCGAGTTCCGCGCAGAAGGCGCCGGCCGCGTCACGCGCTGGCCGCTGAACTGCGGTGACCAGCACATCGAGTTCACGCCGGGCAACCGGTTTTCCGTCAACGGCGTGGCCATGGCGCGGCGCCTGGCCATGCTGGGCGCAGGCATTGCGGTGCTGGTGGGCGGCCAGACGGCCGAGCAGCAGTCCGGGCAGTTGCGGCGCGTGCTGCCAGATTGGCAGCTGGGGCCGTTTCCCGTTTACGCGGTCACCGAAACCCGGCTTCTACCCGCCAAGACCCGGATCTTCATCGAATTCCTGATGGAGCGTCTGGGCAGCGACGGGCAAACGAAGGATACCCCCGCTTTCATGAAATAGCGGGGTCACGGAAACAGACTGAAAAATTTGCTGACCGCCGACATCACTTGTCGGCGGAGCCGATCAATTCAAAATCCCTCGTCGTCGCGCAGATAGCGCCACTGCCCCAGGGGAAGATCGCCCAGCGACACGCGGCCAATGCGCACGCGTTTCAAGCCTATTACCTTCAGCCCAACCAGTTCGCACATGCGGCGGATCTGGCGTTTTTTGCCTTCGCGCAGCACAAAGCGCAGCTGGTCGTGATTCTGCCAACGCACTTGGGCGGGTTTCAGCGCTTTGCCGTCCAGCGACAGGCCGTGGTTCAGCAGCGCCAGCCCGCGGTCAGACAG
>Ga0256794_1000073_pt1 | contig 29131 bp, 16 predicted proteins | sample MC6MC0945MT_FD_186352 | JGI IMG/M metagenome (GOLD analysis project Ga0256794, IMG submission 186352) | Metatranscriptome of enriched soil aggregate microbial communities from Iowa State University, Ames, United States - MC6-MC0945-MT... | ecosystem: Environmental > Terrestrial > Soil >... | reverse complement strand
TGATCCCTTCTGCGAAGCGCCAACTTTTGTTAGAGGGGATTTTTTTTAACCTGCAAGGTTTTGAGAACCTTGTAGGTTTATTTTTTAATTTGTTTTTTTAATCATCATTCTATTATTTACGTTTATTGGACTATTTGGGATATTAATCTCATTTAGTCGTAATATGAACATTTCGGTTTTCTTGTACTTTTCCTGCACGAAAAGTACCAAAAGTGCTTTATTGCGGCGATCTTTTAATCGGTCGAAATTCACTTTTGAAGCTACCAGATCGAAACGTCGCTTTGCTCCCCGATCTGCTTTCGCTCCATGCAGTGTTTCGACGCTCGACTAAAACCTCATACCGCTTGGTTTATATTCCTATTGTCTTTCCAATCAAAATCTTGATGTTTAATTATTCCAGATTTGAAAAGCGACATTATTTTTTCAACGAGTGTCAACTCTTTGAAGAAAAGGTATAGATCAAATACGACCGTAGGGAGCGATTATTTGATTTCCTTTTAGAAAAGTTTGTTGACCGTTGAAAAAATAGAGTCTTGATCTTTTGTAACTTTATCTCTACTTCATTATTTTACATTAATGTTTCGATGAATCTTCGATTTTACATCAAGGTAAAAGTTAAAGAAAAGTCTTACTATCCTGATTATTCTACTAATCACTATTTTAATCAAAGAACAAATTTTACTTTAACAAGAGCGGCGGCACATAACTTCCTCCGTTTTTTTAACTACTTCAATCTAACAATCTAACTATAAATTAATATTCATCTATTATGGTTGGAAGTCGTTATGTGCTTGGCTCCGACCTTAAAACAGCCACTTTTTATGTATTATGATTCGTTTTTGGCGCTAAGGTTTTATCTTTTTTATTTTTTGTTGTAATCTTGAACGGTATGTAATGGAGTGAAAGGTCTCTTTCAGTTTTCAATCTCCACTGTTCGTGATTGATGCATTTCGGGTTTTTCTCTTCTTTTCCGATGAAAAGAAGCAAAAATCTTTTCTTTTTGTCTTGCCTCAGTTCAAAAATGATTGAGCTATTCCTGTAAAGCTATCTGATCGAATCGTCGCTCTGCTCCCCGATCATCTCACGCTTTATTCGTCGGTTCAACAATCGTTTTTGCCCTAATGGCGCTCTGATCCTAATAGTTAATCAATTCAGTTTTCAATCAAAAATCCAATTACTTTCTCAAAAAACAAATTGTATTAATGTTGTAAAAAGCATTTTTGTAAACGGTGTTTTCGCCGTTTGTTTTTAATTTCTTATCTTTAAGTGTTTTCACTCCATAAAACGTCGATTTTTCCTTTTTTGAATTTTCGGTATTTTTGAACTAAATTGAAATATTTAGAATAATTTTCTGTTTTCTGTATTTTTTTCCGAAAATGTGTTTCATGCTCTATCCATACACTATCCATACAGTATCTACTTAGTATCCTCGCTTTTGAGATTTAGATTATTTTTCGGTTTGTCATTTTGTAAAAATGCTTCAAAATTGATCTCTTTTTCTCGTCTGTTTTTAATCAAAATCCGGATATTGAATATTCTTCTTTTACGCCCAGGCTTTATTTTACAGCTTGGAAGTCGTGAATCTTCGATTTCCGATGAAAAGAAGCAAAAATCTTTTCTTTTTTGTATGATCTATTATCTATTTTACATTTTGAAATCATGAATCTTCGATTTCTTGCCGTATCATTAAAACGGTCGACTACGTTTTGTAAGCTAAATCATAAAAAAGTATTCATTCTTTTCTATTTTATAGTAATGTATTCATGAACCTTCGGTTTCACTCTGCTCCCTTATGATTTTGCGCTAACCTCAACTTGTCAACGCTCGTTTTACTGATAATGGCGCTTTGATTCTCGTAATTATTCTATTCAGTTTTCAATCAAAATCCTGATGTTCAATTATTCCAAGTTTGAAAAGCGACATTATTTTTTCAGCGAGTGTCAAATAGGCGAGATTTCCGTGAAAAGAAATGCTGTCCGAGCGCAGCGAGTTTATTTCTTTTAGGAAATGAGACTTTATTTGACCGTTGAGAAAATAGAGTCTTGATCTTTTGTAACTTTTACATCAAGGTAAAAGTTAAAGTAAAGTTTTCAAAAGACTAATCTTCTTAAATCTATCAATCTGGTTTCAATGAACTAAATTTCTCTGTACTTTTCCTGCACGAAAAGTACCAAAAGTGCTTATTGCGGCGATCTTTTAATCGGTCGAAATTCACTTTTGAAGCTACCAGATCGAAACGTCGCTCCGCTCCCCGATCTACTTACGCTCCATGCAGTGGTTCGACACTTCCCGCTAGAGCGGGACAGGCTGATGAAAACATCATACCGCTGAGTGTACAGTCCATCTGTGTTTTCATTTAAATTCTTGAGCCACTTACTCTTTCAGTGGGCAGGCTGTTTGTTTTGACCTAATGGCGCTTTGATTCTCTTATTTAGACTACCTCCGTTTTAAATCAAAATTGTTGCACTTTGACTTTAAGCTGTTACCTCATCGTAACGATATGTATTATATATTTTAATAACCTTTTTGAAGCTCCTGCGGTGTACCTAATTATTTTAACATTTGATTTGGAAAATAGAAATAAAGGCAATACTTTTAGAGTTCGAGTAAAAAAGTTAAAGTGCCCAATTTATATAGTGCCAAAGCAATGTGGTACTGTATATACGGCGGTGGCTTTTGTGTATAGCGGACTGTTACAGTTCTAACATACGGTTAGGCTGTTGGTGTATATACCTTTTGGTGCAGGAGCAACAAAAAGGAAAAAGTTTAGCACCGCATTAAGGCGGATGGGTTATGGCGGTATGTACAAATTTCGTTCTCATAAATAAGATTTTATGTGGTTATGGAACGATGATACTCAGTAAAGAAGAGAGTTAAACCAATAGATGGATCTCAAAGCTTTGCAAGTGGTACCGCTAAGAACCTCTATGACCGAAATCATAGTCCCCAAAGACTTACATGAGACCCGCACTATTGGAATATAATTCGCAAAAATACGAAAAACCAATAGATCGCGAGCACTCATGATAAACTCATAGGGAAAATTAGCGGTTTTCTTGTACGAGTAGCATCATTTAAAACTGAGTAAATTCCTCAGTTTGAGATTATCGCTGTAATACAATAGCAAATATAGCAAATATTTTTAATGTACCAAATATACGGTACAAATATTTTAGATATGAACGAAATTTATATATCGGAATCACTATATAGAGTCGAATTTGATCTCATAGAAAAGGTCAAAGAACTAAGGAAATCTAAAGGTTGGTCTCAAAGAACCTTAAGTAAAAAAATGGGATTTGCAGAATCTTTTGTTGGGAAAGTTGAGTCATTAAGCCAACCTGAAAAATATAATCTTAGACACCTAATCATTTTAAAAACGATTTTCTCTTTACCAACGCTAGACGACTTGTTTCCAGAGAAATTGTCGAATGACGAATTAATAGTAATAAAATATACAAAAGTTCCAAAGAAGAATAAAAATGGTACGCCTAGCAAAAACACAGAAGATCATGTAGAGGAAATAATAGTTGTCAATGATAAAATTAGATGAAAAAATCTTATATCTCAGCTACTTTTCAATTAGTACAAGTTAAGCTAACAACTATTTCATAAAGTAGTAAAATTAATTTGTAAAGTGGTGTCACTAAAATATTTTCATGTTTTATAAATACAAATTTGCACCCAACCATAATATTTAGATATTATCTCCTATATGGTTTCCACGGCTACAGACAAATGGCATCAAAAAAAATCACATCAAAAAAACAAAAAATTTCAAAAAGTATGATAGCAATAAAATCAATTTTAAAAGACGAAAGAATTAATGCTTATAATGTATTGGTAGAAATTAGTATCCAAGAATATTTAAAGTTCGCCAGAAACGTAATAGATAATAATGAATTTCAAAGAAAGAAAGTAATAAAATCTAAAATAAAGGAAATTCTTAAAGAAGATCTTCTCAGAAATTGTTTAATCCCATCAATTGTTCTCGCTGTTTCAAATGAAAACATAGAATCAATAAAGGATGAAAGCGACATTAATACTTCCGCAGAAATTATTGATAATGCAATAGGTTCCAATGAAATTTTAATTATTGATGGCTTACAAAGAACATATGTGCTATTAAATCTGGAAGATGAATTAATCAAAAAAAATGATGGTGATGCCTTAAGTAAGCTTTATAAACATAAAATACGCGCAGAAATTTATTTGGGTTTAAACAGAATTGGTTTGCTTTACAGAATGATTACTCTTAATACTGGCCAGACTACGATGTCAACTAGACATTTGATGGAAATTTTATATTTAGATTATGCTCGACTTGGAGTTAATGGAATAAAACTAATTAAAGATAAAGAAGATACTCAAATCAGTTTAAATACTGATGAGTTTAATTTCAAAACTATTTTAGATGGGTTCAATTCATACCTTGAAAAAAATGAAGGATTAATTGAAAGAACAGAAATACTAGATAATATTAAAAGTCTTGATGTCATTAAAGATGAAGAAATCAACAAAGATCTTTTTAAAGATTTCTTGCTTACATACAAAACTTTGCTTGATCAATTGGTAATAAAGTCAAATTCTTGGAAATACAACATTGATAACATTGAAGAACAAGCTTTAAAATTAAATACGAATGCATTTGGAAAATCAATACTTGACATATTTAAAAAGTCACAAGTTTTAACAGGTTTTGGTGCAGCTATTGGTCATTTAAAAGAAGTTAAAAATATAAGTTTGGATGACGTAGTGAATATGATTCCTAATATAACAGTGGAAGGTGGCGATTGGAATACAGCACTATGTCACCAATTGAAGCAATTAGACTTAGTAAAAGAAAAGTCAAAAAAAATTGGTAACGATCAACGATATTTCTTCAAATTCTTCTTCCGTGGATTGTTAAATCCAGATTCAGATGAGTATTTAAATTTCAATAAATCTTCAGACTATGCTTTTAATAGAACTAGAGAAGATAAATTCTAATTCAAATGCTAATAATAAAAGATACCTTACCATCTACTGATATTCATCAATTTATTCTATCCAGCGTTTTAATTGATGATAATATTTCATTTGAACTTACAAGTGAGACTTACGCTGGAGTTAATCTTAATTTCACATTAGAATATCCTAAAGCAAAAATACCATCAGATTATTCTGTGACGGTACATCTATTTAAGAACAAGCACTTTTCTCAAAAAGATATTATAGATTTGAGAATCAAAGAAATTACAGGAAATAGTGGCAAAATCGGATATTTATTTCGACTAGACGCTTTATTTGAAAAGGATATTTTACAGTTAAATCCACACATTTATCCATACGCATATTATGCAATAGAGCATCTTTTTTCGTCTGAAATTAATTTACAAACCAAACCCTATGAACTCAATTCTAACCCTCCAATCATAAGTGATTTTTTTGATGAAGACACAATCATTTTAGTAATATGTAATGAGTATGCTAATGCTATAAATGATTTTACAATATCAAATTATTTGGCTCCATTATTTTTAAATGGATTTGTGAAGTTTGAAAACACGAAAGGCATTGACGTTTTTAACGAAAACGATCTAATAAAAAACAACTTTGATGGAATTAAAAATATCGCTAGACCCGATGGTGCATTTGTTTTAAAACTCACATCACCAATTGACCTCTTAACAAAGGAGACTTTTATACCTTACTTGTATGAGTACTTACTACAGTATAAAAATGACAGTATTACTAGATTCATTACCTTATATCAGATTATTGAAATCTCCATTTCAAAAATATTTCATTTAAAAGTTCAAACTAAAGTATGTGCCAATTTAAATAGTTTAACAAGTTTTAAATTAAAAGAATTCCTTGGTGATATTCAAAAGGAAAAAACGCGAATAGTTTCACTTTTCAATGATTATGCACGCCCATCTTTTCCTTTAGAAAACCAACTAAAAGATGCGATAAAGGATTTTTTTATTCACGTTATTGACCCTGATTATTCCGACCCAGTTAAAAATGCCGAGTATACATTAGCAGACGTTTTTTATGACTATCGAAATAAACTGGTTCACAATTATAGACTTGTGCATACACCTGGTATTGACAACGAATTGACCAAAGATAAAATGGAATTAATTAATGAGTTAACAGAAATATTTATTTCTCAAATCATTTCCAATTTCAAAATAAACTGAAAATAAATCAGCTTTCACATGTTATAGCGTCACTAATATACTAAACGTGAATTGCTAAAAATGAGACTATGCAAAAAAACAAAACATTTTTATTAAAAATTAAATAGCTTATTAAATCTTTCATCGAATTCCCTTTCCAAAATTTCGGGTTTACCGCATATTGAGGGCAGTTTTGCAATATTATTCAGTATCTACCAAAAGGAATTTAAAAAAGAAAGAATGGAAAAAACATGGACACGATTTGAAACAGAGAAAGTATTATACTAATATCTATAGGTGATGACAGTAAAAATTATTTATCATAAGTTATTGAATTTAATCTAGGGATATAAAGCTACATGAAGAAAATATTATCGAAACAATTATTGATAACTTCATATTACTTTACCAAAACTATGATTCATTCAAACATAAGCTGGCAATAGAGTTGCTCAGCTTCTAAATCCATTTTCAGGTAACCGATCGATGATAATTATGATTTTCAAAATCAATATTAATTTTTATAAAGAAAATAAGCCACTTTATATTTAGATCTTGTAGCTCCCATACCACTTTTGTTAATCTACAGAAAAAATTAACAATAAAATTTTTTAAACCAATTAAACAATTACAATATGAACATAATTGATTTACTAGGAAAAGGATATTTTCCTAAAGAACTCCCTCCATGCTTTTATTCCAATCTTTTTGCAATAAATTATTCAAATATTGCACAAGACGCAATCAATAAAGAAAGCGCAAGTTTAACGGCTTTCATAAACACTGTAAATAATCTTCCAAATTTAGACCAAAATCAAATTGCAGAAGAAAAATTAAAGTTTAAACAGATTTTTAAAAATCGTTTGAGTTTTTCAGATTCTGTTCAGTTCTCTATTCCTAAATCTGGATTATCAAGAAATATTGTCAAAATTACAAACCCTCTAAATCAAGGAAAGTTAGCTGATGTAATCGCAACAAATTATAGTAGCATTTCAGGTCTCTTTAATGACTCTGTCTTTTCTACAACGAAGCCACAAATTCAAACTGAAAAAGGAGAGGGAAAAAGAGCTGTCAAGCATGAAAATTATAGTTATTTTAAAGAAACTTGTGTAATAGAATCATTTAAGTATGCTATCCAATTAAAAACAGATATTTCAAAATTTTATCCGTCGATCTACACACATTCTGTGCCTTGGGTTACATTTGGTGGAAAAAATTATTACAAGAAAAATCGTGACTTACATAGAAATGATCCTGCAAAAATTAATTCAATTTATGGGGATGATATTGATGAAAGGATAATGTGGTGTCAAAATCAACAAACAATAGGAATACCTATTGGTCCTGATACTTCATTTATCATTGCAGAAATTATTGCTTGTCATCTGGATAAATCACTTAAAAAAACAACTTACTAAAAAGAAAATTGATTTTTTAGCATATAGATACTATGACGATTATAATATGTATTTTAATAATGAGCTAGAGGCTCAAATTGGATTATCAGAACTTAAGAATATATTAAATGAGTTTGAATTAAAAATTAATGATACAAAAACTACTATTTCAAAAACTCAGAATGAATTAGAAAAAAATTGGGCATTAGATATAAAATCATTTTATTTCAGACCTAGCAAAAATGATCAGAAAGAAGATATTTGGAATTTTTTTTCAATTGCATTTAAACATTCAACACAAAACCCCAATGATAGTGTTTTAAAATTAGCATTGAATAAATTTAATTTTGTAAGGATTGAAAAAGATAATTGGGATTTTTTCCAGTCTTTAGTGTTTAGGCTAGGTTTAGTTGAAACTAGTTCGTTACAAAAAATCGCAAAGCTTTTAATTACCTATAAGACTTTAGTTAATAAAACAAAACTTAAACATTTCTGTTTTGAAATTATAATAAGACATTCTGAAAATAGACATGATTATGAATTAACCTGGGCATTATGGCTTTTAAAACAATTTAAAATACAGCCTACAAAAGAACTTTTTCAAAAAATATTTTTAAGCAAATGCGTTTGCGCCAGTATAATTTCTCTGGATCTATTGAAGAGTAACAAGAAAATTAAAAAATTTGATTTTTCAAAAATATCGCCGCTAATAATAACTGAAAATTTAAATACTAAATATTGGCTCTTAACGTACGAAGTTATTTTTAATAATTGGATCACAACACTTCCAAATTCTATTTTAACAAATCATTTTTATTTTGATATACTGAATAGTTATAATGTTAATTTTTATGATGGAAATAGAGAACTAGAACCTCTGAAAGTTGAACGCTCATATCTTACTAAAATAGAGCGAAAATTATATCAATTAAACAATTACTTAAACAAGAATAAGATAAAGGACACCGAAATAACAGATAAAATTGAACAATTAACCACAAGTTTAAGTACAATAACATGTAATAATTCAATTGATAGAGATGACATTCGGAAAAAACTTTCAGCTTCTGATAAAACGATTTCCGAACTATTAGAAAAAACAGAAATTGTAAAAACAGAACTTCAGAAATTTGAAAAAAAGAAACCTTACTTTGTAATAGGTAAAAGACTTGAGGAACTTGGATTTTTAACTTCAAAAGAAATTGAAATTGAATCGAAACATGATAAAAATTTGTTGTTCGATCCTGATTACGAATAAAAGACTCATACAATACTAGGTATCTATTCCATTAAATTAAGAATGTTTTGCTGCAATAGCTTCTGAAAAATGGAAAGCGATTAAATGTTAAAGAAGAAACTACTAAATGATGATAACTTAGCAATTTTAATTAAAGCAAATTGCTTACTGAAAGAAGGTAAAACAAGACATTTTGGATTAGATGTTTTTTTTAAGTATTCAAGAAATTAAGTTATTTGAATTGGAAAAGAAAAAAGACGATGCCTCAACAGATACTCTGACTGCATCATTTTTTGAAGAGGATATATAGATAGTAAAATATAATAGAGAAGGTCAAGTAGTGTTAACTATTTGACCTTTCGTTTGCTATATCTATTTTGTGTCAAAAATTATTTTAATCCATATTTGTAAAAATCCTCTGGCAATGCTTTTTCTTTAAATCGTAATTTACCAGCCCAATAAATTTCATCAAAATATCCCTGCTCATATGGTGAAAACATTAGGAAATTATTATTTGATTCAACTATTTTTTTAAATTCAACGGGGTTTTGAATATATGAAGCACAAATGTCAAGTTCATCTACCGAATGCATTCTGCCATGCATTTGCCTACGGCAATCTAAAAAATCTAGAAATTTGAGCACATGACTCTTTGAATTTTTCTTTAAAGTCATGAGAAAAATCTCTAAATCGTCGATATACACACACCAAGGATAATCTATATCTTCGTCCTTTTCTAGTAACAATTGTAAGTCAGTTTGTAAAGAACCAAATCTTTCCAATGTTACTACAATTGAAAATACATTAGTTATTTCTTTAGGATTTAGTGTATGAATAGTTTTTTTTCGATCATCTTTTATTTCGATGATCGCATCTGAATAGAAAAAATCCTCGACTCTTTTACATTGATCAAATCCATATTGAATTGAGTTTTTAAAATCTGTCTTTATTCTTTGTATTGCTTTTTCAACATTTCTAAAAGGTTCACGCAATTTTGAAGCTTTAACCTCAATAATGAAAACATTGCCTCTGTAAAAGATTAATAGATCTTGTTCAAAACCATCAATTAAATAATAGTTTTCATAAAAAAGTGACTCTTTACTAGGAAAAAACGACCTAAATATTTCTGAAACTTTTTCTTCTAATGTATTTTCTCTATGTTCTCTTAATTTAACGTTACAATTTTTGTCATTAAAGAGATGGGAATACAGAATCTTATAAATAGATATTGGAAGTTGCTTACCATATAAACTCAAATGATTACCGTCGGGCAATTTTAGTAGTGGAGTTGTTTCAAATAGACTTTCCGCAGTGTAGTATCTTACTAAATTATTTTGAAATGGTTCTGTAGACACCAATTTAAGAAATTTATCAACCTTTTCATCATTTAAACTATAATACAAATCTTCGGCTTTAAACATTAGATGGGCATAAGCTTTAAAATTAAATGAGTGAAATGCCTCTTGAATTTCTTCGGGTAACAAATCAAATGACTCCGAAAAATTCATTTTCCCAGTCTGAATTCGTTTATTAAAATCGAAGAATTCTTTAGAATTCATAAACCCCATATACTGTTTGGCTCGTATTATAGAGATTAATTCTATTTCTTTACAAATTTGAATTATGAACTCAATATCTAAACCAAAATCATGGATAATTTTAGCTTCAAAAGGCGAAAATACTCTTCTTAATTTTTCGAAATCTTGCTCAACATAACTCAAAACACCATTATCAAAATGGTTTCTTAATGCCATTTCGTGTATTACAGTATTATCCGAATGTTCGTTGGAGTTCTGAGGATAATCAAAGTACTTAATTTGGTTAAGCTTATCTGCCATTAATGAGAGGTCATGTGCAGGGAACTCAAATTTTTCAGTTCCTTTTTTACTTGAAAAGACATTTAAAGCGATTAAGTATAGAAAGTCTTTTAGTTTAGAACCAAACTTATTTATATCTGTATCGACATCTGGATTAATCTTTTTTTTTATAAAAAAAGCAAAAAATCCCGCAAAACTTTCAGTATCATATTTTGATACTAGCTCTTGTAATTCATCAATCTTACTTTCGAAGTTAGCTAATTCATTATCTTGCATTATTCTTTGGTGTTTTGTTTATTCTACTAAATAAAATAGATCATAAAAAATAATACAGCTTTAAATTATAATTACCAACCGTGAATACCTTTATAACATTATAGACTAATAATTTTAAATATCAGCCCTACTATTTCTACTTAATATATATTATCGAAAATTAATAATAAGCCTTTATATATTCATAAGCTCTTTGAAACAATAATTCATTTTTGTGCAATTGGTACTTTAATAAAGCTTTCCTCAGTGATTTTTGTATTTCCCTTTCGCCAGCGACAGAAGACTGCCACCCCGGGAAACGAACCAATCGTACAATATCATCAATATCTTTTACTATACGTTCTACAACTGCAGGTGTTTCATCTGTTTTAAGCTCCATGAAAAGATCGGTTAGTGCCGCCTGTGGTGTTTTTGTAACTAGTTGCGTTTCTAAATCTTTCTCTGCTTGCACAGTATCTTTCGCTAGTTTACAAAGTTCTTTAACAAACTCAATTGAGGTAAGCAATCCCTGCTCTGCCTTTGCCCGCAGGTCTTCTAAACGCTCACTTAATTTTCTAAATTTTGGATCGCCACTATGTCTTTTAAATCTTTTTACTAAAATATCTTCAATCTTCCGAGCTTCTTTGGGATCGGGATTATTAAAAATATTTTCTATAACATCTGCATCCAAGATAAACTCTTCCAGCGTATGTACTTCGCCAACTGTTATATGATCGTGCATTAATCTTGTAGTTTCAGCTCCGAGTGTTAACCATAGGAGTTTACCCGTGTGGTCTGAAGATGGCTTTACTGAAGCATATACCTGTGAAAGCCAACGATAATCGGCTTGATAGGGGTCTAATACTCTATCTGGTGAAAGTGACTCCCATACTTTCATTAATTGCTTAAAATCGTTAGCAAAAGTATCTTTTAGATCATCGGTATTTATTTTGTTTTGCGCTGCCTCTAAGCCCTCAAAACCTTCGACACTTCTATCAACACCTGTAAAATGCAATAGCGCATTTTCCATTAATACAGGAAGTTTATCTTTTAATTCGTTTAAATTGGTAACTATAGTCTGCATTGTTTTATCATCAAACTGTAATGCTCTGGCTGCATCATCAAATATTCCGAAATAATCTACTATGCCACCAAAATATTTATTTGGATATAAACGGTTTGTTCTACAAATAGCCTGCAATAGCGTAACATCTTTTATTGACTTGTCTAAATACAATGTTTGTAAAATTGGTGCATCAAACCCTGTTAAAAGTTTAGCTGTTACAATGATAAATTTTAAGGAAGAATTCGCATCATTAAATGTGTCTACGATTTTTTCCTGTGCAGATTTATCTACAGCCCATTTGTCTTTGAAATCTTTAGGATCATTCGCCGTAGTTGAGATTACTACTTTGCTGGCTTCTTCCGGAAAATATTTATCAAGCTCTTCTTTATATTGAACACAAGCATAGCGATCGGGAGTTACAATCATAGCTTTAAAACCATGAGGTTGCACTTTTTCTTTGAAATGCTTTGCAATATCTGCAACAATTTTAGCCACACGATCTGGTGCTTTTAAAAAAGCAGACATTCTCGCGGATTTTTTATTTAATAGATCTGCATCTTCGTCTGTTAGCTCAGATGAATTTTTTAATTCTTCGAATGCTTCGTCTAATAATTCTTTGTTCAAATGTACATCTACCAAGCGTGGTTCAAAGTGCAATGGCAAGGTAGCGCCATCACGAATAGAGTCTTGAAAAGTATATCTAGATAAATAACCACCTTTATCATTTTCAGAACCGAACGCCCAAAACGTATTCTTATCTGCACGGTTTACAGGAGTACCTGTTAAACCAAATAAAAATGCATTTGGAAGTGCTGCACGCATTTGTCTACCTAAGTCACCTTCTTGTGTTCTATGTGCCTCATCTACTAATACAATAATATTTTCACGGATATTCATATTGGGTTTAGCATCCCTGAATTTATGAATCATAGACACAATTATTTTGCGAGTGTCTCTTTCAAGCAGCCTTTGTAATTCACTAATACTATCAGTAGTTACTACATTAGCAATATCTGCCGCGTTGAATGTTCCGGAAATCTGCGTGTCCAAATCTGTTCGATCTACCAAAATTAAAACTGTAGGGCTTTTAAGTGTGGCTGTATTTCTTAATTTTTGAGCCGCATAAACCATTAAATATGATTTTCCAGAGCCTTGAAAATGCCAGATTAGTCCCTTCTTAATATTACCTTCTAAAACGCGATCAACAATTTTATTCGCACCTTCGTATTGTTGAAAACGAGGCAAAATTTTAACAAGTTGTTTTTTATTGTTTGTACTAAATAAACTGAAGTTTTTTAGAAAGTCTAGTAACCTTTCAGGCTTTAATAAATCGGACATTTCGGTCCCCACTTCATTTAATCCTAAATATTTGACTATTTTATTTTCGTCAAGATCCATTCGCCATGGGCCCCAAAACTGTAATGGAGTACGGATACCTCCGTAACCAAAGGTTTTACCTTCGGTTGCAAAGTTTAAAATATTTGGCACAAATAGTTGAGGGATTGTATTTTCGTATACTTCAACAATTTCATTAGCACCATCTAACCATGTAATCGATGGTCTTATTGGTGTTTTAAGTTCACCAATAACCACAGGAAGTCCGTTAACATATAGAACAATATCCGGAATCTTCGTTTCTCTCGCTTGTACACGAAGCTGATTAGTTACAATAAATTCGTTATTACCAAGATTTTCAAAGTCGATCAGATTGATTGGAACATGTTGATTATTTTCACCAAAAGGCATAGACTCATCGCCACACATCCATTTGTGAAAAGCCTGATTGGCCCTAACCAAACCTATTTGATTGACCGAAAGCAAAATGGCGCGCAGCTTATAAATCACTTCATCTGCTAATGAAGGATTTTCTGCGATTGCTGGATTTAGACGCTGTAATGCCTCACTAAGATTCTGCTCAAGCATTATCTCGCTGTTGCTACGCTTTAAATCCTGTGGCGCAACATATTGCCAATCTTTGCCATACGAAGCAGGAGATTCACGGACTATATTTTCACTACTCATTTTGTGACCAGACAACTTTCCGATTACATAGGCTTCTACTGTATTGCTTTCGTTGAATTTCATAATTAATAGTTTTTGGTTGGTTAGCTCAATATTTTTTCAACATCAGCAATTAGCTCATCAAATCCTGAATTATTTGTCTTCAATTTGATCCAAGTATAATCTAATGCTCCTTTAAATTCAGCAAAATCCATTCTTAGGTCTACCTCTTCGTTTGTATTAGATTTCTCCTCGATAATTTCAAGTCGTTCAGGGATACTGGTTAAATATTGTCCTGGATTTTTAAAGTATTTAGCATTCACTTTAATATATTCTGTATCTATTTGATTATCTTCTGGTCTTTCAACAACAACAATAGCAAAATTTTCATTAGTAACCTCTTTAACCGCACGTTTCGCTTGCGAAATGGCGATATTTATTGGATCTGTATTATTAAATCTACAAGACTTAATTTCTATATAAAAGGATTTACCGTTATAAGGATTTGTAATTCTTATATCGTAAGCTCCGCCTCCTGCATGAACAACATCTTTTTCAACTTTATACGAATTTAGTAATTTCATAAAAACCTGCTCAACTTTAGACCCTACTTCTAATAAGTTACTAAATTCCTTTTTCTTTCTAGCTTCTTCCCTTGCATATTTCATCACGTTTTCTGGTATGTCTTCAGGAAATAAATCCGTAAGTTGAGTCAATTTTGAAATGCTGGTTCCTTTATCAATAATATTAATAATTTGATTAATCTCACGCAAGCTTTCTACAACTTTCTGCAAATCAGTGGAACTTATATCAGATTCAGCCAATTTTAACAAACTGTCTTGTTTACCACTATTTCTAATTGTTATCGCTTTGACTTTTTCCTCTTCATCAAAACTTTCTAAGAAAAAATTGGAATAAGATCCATTAAAAGTTGGAAAGTAATGAGACAACTCAGTCCAATCAGGAAAACCTTTATTCTTCAACCATTTCAACAACAAGCTTAATCCTTCTATTTCAGCTTTTGTTAATCTTGAATTTTCATTTAATCGTAATAAAAAAATATTATCTATTTCAGTAGATAAACTATGTGTATTTTTAAATTTTGTTGATGGTAATAAGGTTGAATTACCATTATAAATTATATCATTTAGTAACTTACTGAAATAATTAAATCCAGTCATTTTATTATAAACTTCAATCAATTCAGCATCTACATTCTTATCAACGTAAATATCGGCATCTCTATTGACGAATTTACCTTCTATTGATTTACAAGGTATGATAGCGTGCTGAGTGAGTAGGCCAATCTCGTTTTTAACTACGTAACTAATAAAAGTTGACAACCAGTTTGTAGTTTCATCAACATCTTTTTGAAGTATTTGGCTTAATTTATTGATGCTGCCAGCTGATTCAACTAACTTAACGGCATCAGCTAATCTAAATGGTACTGATTTAAAAATAATAAAATCAATATTTTTTAACCATTTAGTATATTCATCTCTGTTAGGTACTTTATTTAAAATGAGTTCAAATATCGTATCATAAAATTCTAAATCTTTAGATTCAGTTTTATTTTCAGGGATAAATGGAATTTTAAGATTTGCGTATGACACAATGTTGTCATGACAGTTAACGAAACTGATGCTATCGAAGATTATTTTAAATTCCTTTTCTATATTGTCTTGATACCACTTAGCATTTGTCAACAAATTTTTTATTCGGTCACTCTTAAGAGAGACCATGTTGTATAAATTCCCTATGCCATCACTTGCTAGTGATTGAAGTAATTTCTTATACGCTTGAACACCTAAAACTAAGCTCCTTCTATTTTGTGTATCGTTTTCAGAAATATTAATTCCGTGTCTTTCTGTTTCTGGCTTAAAATTATTAGAATGAATACTAACTGGAAATGGAAATTTTTCCGACCCTATCATTGGTAGATACAAAAATAAAACAGCAATATCTTCGGGATATTCTACCACTTTATTCTCTTTTATTTCTACGGCAACGGTTACATCAGATTGGGCAACGAATCGAACTTCTATATCATCTTTTTCAGATTTATTGATTTCATTACCTATCTTACAAATACCTATATCCTCATTTCTTTCTTTTTGAAAAAAATACATCTCTTTACCTACCGTTTTGTCTATAAAGCGAACTGAATTTAATTTAGGAAGAAAGGTAAAAACCAAAGGAAGTATCTTATAGGCATAATCTATTCCTTCCTTTGCTATCTTCTTTGTGTCAATTGCAGGGGTTAAACTTTTTGATAAATCGTAAGTAAATTTTGTTTCAAACGCTCCTGAAATATGCTCTACTTGTGGATGAAAATTTTTAAATTGATCTTCAGACGCACCAATAGCTTTTATCAAGTCTGGTTTAGATAAATACGATGCACGATCTAAATCAAATTTAAAAGTATAATGTTTATCTTGTAAGTATTTATCTTGTACAACTCCTTCCACTCTTATCAATGATGATAATATATGCGTAGAGATAAAACCACTACCAAATCTCCCTATATATTCTGCCGTAATTTCTGTATCATCTTTGTCCGAATCTGGAGTAATTAAATTTTCAACATCTACTAACTTAAATGGTTTACCATTATGACGAAATACCAATGTAGTAGAATTTAATTCTACTTCTACATCAACCAAATTATTAAAATCACTTGCGTTTTGAACTAATTCCCAAAACCAACGATATTGTAATATATCAACCTTGCTTGGAATAGGTTCTAACTTTTCCAGAAGACGTTTAGCCGGTATACTTAATTTTTTTTCAATTTCAGTTTCCGCAATTTGTTCTTCAAAAGATTTAAAAGTGTTTTCAGTAAGATGGCTTTCTTGTATGTTCATAAGTCATTCAGGTATTGTTAATTTGTCGTATCAAATTCCTAATTTATAAAATAAAACTTTATTTCGCTTTTTTGCATTTGACAATACCTGATTAAATGGCATAATATCAATTGTGCATTTTAAGTTTTTATTATATCCAAACCATCCCAAACCGTCGAATGTTTTTTCTAACTGTGCGTTTTCAGCGTACTCGTCAATCTTTTCGTTTTTATCACATACTAAATAGCAATAAAACCTTGTATGATCACCAATATCGTACGTTCTGCCATCCGTCGTTAGCTTTTTGCCTTTCCTAATTTGCCTTACATAATCATATAACTGAACAATAGGATTATCATCAGTTTCATTATATCCTTTTCTCATCGGTCGTTTAAACTCCACTAATACTACAGAATTAAATGGGGCTTCGTCGCCTTCGATATAAGAAATTGGATTGTTGAATATCATTAAATCAGGTCGATCTAAACTATTGTTTTCAAAATCTTCAATACTATTTAATGGTTTATCTGATGATAGAAAATTATGAAAGCTCAAGCGTTCATCAATAATCCATAGGTTTTGATTATTATAGTCAATTTGGTTTGAATCCGTTTTGGTAGGGTAGATGATGCTGTGAACAGTATCTTCTAACTCGTATTTGCCGCTTTGATTTAAAGCAAGTGATTTTTCAAATAACTCAATAATGTACTTTCGGTGAACTACATATTGCGCAAGCTTTGATTTATTTATATCAGAAAGTTCTTCAAATAATTTTGAATACTTTTCTTTTAGCTGGTCCGTATTTTCTTCATCCCTATCATTTAGAACTTCAATAGTTTCTTTGCGAGATTCAAACTCTATGTCTTGTAGTTTTTTATAGAGTTTCAAGTCTAGGTCTTGGTCTGTAGTGTTTTCAGCTACTGCTATGTCATCAAACGATTCGTGATACTTGTTAAGTATTCTGTATTGTGGCGCTTTTTCAGCTATGAACATCGAAATACGATCTAACTTTTTAGCTTTGAATTTTTCAACCTCTTGATAAAAATACTTTTTTATGATGGGACTAAGTGCTTCATATAGTTCAGACTCGCTAACTAATTCTTCATCAAAAAAATTATCTTTTCGAAATCTAATTTCTGTTCTTTCATCATTTTTATTACCATTAAAATAATCACCTTCAATGTAACAAACTATTAAGTATTGACGACCTGAATCTGCATCTTCAATTTTTGTATTTATATCAGGAAAAACTTTGTTTACATTAAAATATTCAACTTCACGATTGTCAGCGCAGATTGATATCCTATGCGTTGTGAACTGTTCGTGTTCAAACCATTTTAACAAAGTTATGTTAAACCCAAACTTTCCAATTGAAAATTCATCTTTAAAAGTGTTTCCAGCCGTTAATTCACGAAAATATTCATTTAAATCTATAGAAGATTCCTCATCTTTTAAAATGATTTTTGGGCAGTCTTGATTTAAAAAATAGATCAAGCAATGCTCTACAATACGATCTGCAATTGTTTTAATCCTTTTTGGGCATTTGGCTTTGTAGGGATTTTTAAATCCAATTAGGCTTACTACTGTTTTTCTGCTTTCTATGCTTTCCGACACTGCATATTCGTGTTTGTCAATACCATCCTCCGTTTTTAAATTAAAGAAAAATGAACGACTGTACGGTTTTTTATCTTCAAAAAAAAGACTTTCTACTTTCACATCAGTAAAAGCTTTAAGCCACATGAAACGGCCTACACCTAAGCCACCTCTATCAGCCTTGTGAGTAGAATATTCCCTCTTAAATGGTTTATAATTATCATCATTATAGCCTATTCCATTATCAGAAATTGTAAAACGGATTATTTCTAAATTTTGTTTTTTATCTTCATTAAAATCAAGAGAAGATTGTGGTGTTCTGTGTATTGTGATTTCAATTTCGCCGTTAGGAACTTTAGTATCTTCAATGGCGTGAATAGAATTTACTATGGCCTCAAAAACTGGCAACAGCATATTTCGTTCAGCTAATTGCAGACGATTAACTCTACCTTTTAGGTCTATTCCTATTTGTTCTTTTGGAGTTGTAGTTGCCATAGTTTTTTATTTTTAAAATATCTGGTTAATTAATGACTTTTGTAAAGCTTTTGAGGAGTGGATTTTTGATTCAATTAATTCACTATTATGTAAAAGACAATCTAATTTATGAATTATAAAGTTTAAATTATTATTGACTTTAAATTTTAAACCTTCAATATCTGAAGGTTTTAAATTATTAATTGTTGAACCAGATAGTATTTGAGAAATTTTTATTCTGTATTCTTTACTATTGAGAATATGCTTTACCAAGGATATATAATCTTTCTCGACTTTTAATCCAGCACAAAAAGCGCCCACTGCAATTTTTCGATTGTTCAATTGTTTTATTATACCAGCCTTTCCTACAAGATCCTTTGAGCCATTTGACATACAAACTGCGAAATCATTTTCAAAAATTTGTTTCGATGAATCAACTATATTTTCAGGTAGAAAAATATTATCTAAATAATTAATCTTGGAATTCTGAATATTATTACTTCTTAAAATTAACACTCCATCTTGTGTTAGTTGATTTGGTTTAAAAGAAACACCACGTATTACCTTTAAATTATCTTTAAACTTAAAATCAAAACTATTTTCTTCTGAAATTAATTCCTTTGAAATAATTAAATTATAACTATTCCTCAATTTTTCCGAAATAGCCAAATCCTTTTCAATCATCTCATCCATAGCCCAAAGTAAATCGGCTAATGCCGCTTGTTGTTCTTTCGGTGGAAGCAGGAATTCCTGATGTTTCAAGTCTGACCAATTAATCGTTGGTGATAGACCTCCAACAGAAATATCAATCATTTTGTGCATAAACTGGTCAGAATGCAAGAAGAATGGAAATAGCCTTGCATCAATAATCTCTTCATTTGCTCTAAATACAAATGAATGTGCAGAACAAATTCCTGCTTCTTTTACAATTCCTGCTTTTCTCTGATAAGCTCTTCTTTTTCCAAAAATAATATCGCCCGGATAACATTTTAATTTTCCACCACTTACGTCACCTGGTACTCCGTTTCTTCTGATATGCAAACTTTCTGCATCCAAGTGTTCTAAACCATAATATATATTTAGTTCCGTAGTATTCGGATCTACAGTTTCAGCAATTCTAAATGCTATTTTTTCAAATGGATACGGTTCCCATTTGAACTTATCGATATTATTGAGATCAAATTTCTTCAAGGCTTTCATTTCTTTAATCATCAGCAAACAATTTGGTCATACTCTCTGTCAATTTTTCTGAAGCGTTTTTCCATTCAACGAATGTTTCAGCTAATGAAATTTGAGCTTCATTTTTTTCGACGTTTGATACATATTGCGCAATATTCAAACTTGCTTTATCGGCTAAAATTATATTCTGGTCTATAATTGTAGCATAACCTTCAATTCTTTTAAAATCTAAATACGTTTTGTAAATTTTATCTATATGTTTCTGCTCTAAAAAAGAAATATTTTTTTCTTGCTTAACGTCTTTAACAGCATTAATAATTAAAACTTTACCTTTTTTGTTAGCAGATTTATTGTTATTGGTTATCAACAAGCAGGCTTCCATTGGAGAATTATAAAATAGATTTGGTCCTAAACCAATTACAGCTTCCACCACATCAGATTCTATCATTTTGCGACGCATTTCTGCTTCACTGTCACGAAACAGAATTCCGTGCGGCCAAAGCGAAATAGAACGCCCATTCTTTTTATCCAAAGATTTCTGAATATGCTGTTGAAACGCATAATCGGCACAGCCTTGCGGCGGTGTACCCCAAAGATTACGTCCCCAAGGATCATTCACAAAAGCATTTCTGTCCCACGATTTTATAGAATACGGCGGATTGGCCAATACCACATTGAAAGTTTTAAGTTGGTCGTTTTGCATCAATCCTGGTTCAGCCAAAGTATTTCCACGCACAATTTTAAATTCCTCGATACCGTGCATAAACATATTCATCCTTGCAATGGCTGAAGTAATCAAATTGATTTCCTGTCCGTATAGTTTAAGGTTTCGATATTCTTTGCCTTCTTCTTTCAGATGCAGTGCGCAGTTCAGCAACAAACCTCCGGAACCGCAAGTAGGATCATACACCGATTCACCAGGTTGCGGATCCATAATTTTAGTCATCAGCTTTACAACAGTACGGTTGGTATAAAATTCGGCTGCGGTATGTCCACTGTCATCTGCGAATTCTTTGATAAGGTATTCGTAGGCATTTCCTAACTGATCATCAGGAACATTGGCTAAATTGAGCTTGTGCTGTGAGAAATGCTCAATCAGATTGATCAAAGTTTCGTCTGACAAACGATTTTTATTGGTCCAGCTCGCATCACCGAAAATCCCATCCAAAGTATCGGGATTGGCTTTTTCAATCTCACGCATTGCATTTTGTATAGCAACACCAACATTGGTTGTTGTTTCACGTACTCGGTTCCAGTGAGAATCCGCAGGAACAATGAAATGATGATGCTCTGCAAAGGAAGCGTATTCCAAATCGCCATCGGATTCTTCCAAAGCTTTATGAAACTCTTCCTCATACACATCACAAATGCGTTTGAAGAATAGTAAGGGGAATATATATTGTTTGTAGTCGCCTGCATCGATTGTACCTCGTAAGGCTGTTGCAGCTCCCCACAAATATTTTTCTAGTTGTTGTTGAGTCATTATTTTATTAGACTTTCGAATTCGTATAATCTATTAAAGTCTTCAATATTATTTCTTTGGTTGTAATAATCATATAGAATGTATAAATCCACATTTTCAAACTCTTTAACTATTTCTATATTTTTAGCTAATAAATCTTGATTAATATTCCATCCAAAAATTACAACCATCTTATATTTCAAAGAATTACTAAATGTTATTTCTTGAACGTTCTCTTTTCCAAAATGAATCCACCCTTTTCTACCCCTGATTTTAGAAATAAAATCATTCTTCTTCTTGATATAATTTTCTATATCACGGTTCCAACCTAAGTTTGTTTTTAAATCATAGTATTCACATAAAACATTATTAGAATCAATGATTGAGACATCAGGTTTAAAAGTAGTTGCTTTCCCTTTAGGTGAAAATCTTAAACTTGTTGTTTTATCGACTAAAAATTGTAAATCTTTTCTATTAATCTTTTCGGCTAAATATAAAGCAAACAAATCTTCAACATAACCAGACATCACTTTGGCTTGCCCTCGTTGAATATTAAATTCACCACTTCCCTCAGCTAAATTTTTACACCAATCTCTATGTTCTTGTATTTTTTCAAAAAAATATTCTTCTGTCATCTAATTTATATATTGGTTCAATAACTTTTTAAATTTCTCTTCAGCCTTTTGACTATTTTCCCATGCTGCTTTTAATTGAATCATTGCTTCCTCTACAGAAGGTAAATTATCTTCGATTGTCTTTTCAATATAAAGTGGGATATTCAGGTTATAATCATTTTCAATGATCAGCTTCATATCCACAACTTTTACATAATTTTCTACATCTTTAAAAGACAGGTACCAATCATATATCTGCTGTACGTTTTCTTTTTCAAGAAAATTTTGAGCTCTGCCAACACGAATCTGATCAGAGGCATCGACAAATAAGATTTTGTTTTTCTTCGTTTTATCTTTTTTCTTTTTAAACACTAAAATACAGGCGGCCAATTGCGTACCGTAAAATATATTAGGCCCTAAGCCTATTACGGCTTCTAACAAATCCATCTCCAATAGTGCCTTACGAATTTTCTGTTCGGAAGCTTTACGAAATAGTACACCATGAGGAAGCACAACTGTCATACGTCCCTTATCATTAAGAGAAGAAATCATATGTTGAACCCAAGCCATGTCTCCATTACCTTTAGGAGGCACACCTGCTATATTACGCCCGTAAGGATCGGAAATCCAGCTATCTGCACCCCAATCTTTTAATGAAAAAGGAGGATTAGCGATTACACAATCAAATTTTTGTAAACCATCGGAATCAAAAAACGCAGGATTTCTTAGTGTATCTTCACGAACAATTTTAAAATCTTCCATACCATGCAAAAACATATTCATTCTTGCAATGGAACTGGATGTAAGATTTTTTTCCTGTCCGTATAATTTCAGCGTTCTATAATCACCGCCATTTTCTTTAATGTGATCTACACATTCCAGAAGCATTCCGCCTGTTCCACAAGCGGGATCATATACTGACTGTCCTTCTTTCGCATCTAAGATCAAACCCAGTAAATGTACAACTGAGCGCGGGGTGTAGAATTCACCTGCTTTTTTATTGGTTAAATCTGCAAAATGTTTGATAAGATATTCGTACGCATTTCCCAACATATCTGCTTCTACATTTGTGTTAGATAAGTTGTATTGTGAAAAATGCTCAATTAAATCAATAAGTAATCGATCAGATAATTTATTCTTGTTACTCCATTGGGCATCACCAAAAATCCCGTAAAGATATTCTTGATTTGCTTGTTCTATATTTCTTAAAGCTTGTTCTATTGCTAAGCCAACATTAGTTGTTGTTTCTCTAACATCAGTCCAATGACTGCCTTTAGGTATAATGAATCTATGAAATTCTGATAGTGATGCATATTCTTCGTCGCCTTCAGACTCTTCTAATGCTAACTGAAATTCTTCATCATAAACATCAGAAATACGCTTAAAAAATAGAAGGGGAAATATATACACCTTAAAATCAGACGCATCTACAGGGCCTTTTAAAATCCAGGCTGCCTTTGATAAATATTGCTCAAGTACTGATAAGCTTAGTTTATTATTTTTACTCATGAAAATATTAAGTAGAAAAAGTATTAAACGATAAAGATACTAAATGTATAGAAGCCTAAGAGTATCGTTCGTACTTTTTAGTAATGTAAATTTATTTAATTGATAGAATGATTTGTTATCCTATTTAAGTTCTTTTTATGGTAAATGATAAAAATTGCAGTTTACAAACATAGATTGGCTTCGTTCATTTCGTGAAACAGAAAAAGTGCTTTCCTACTGCTTTAGCAAAGGAAATTTATTGTATACCTATTATCAATAAATTTTACTTAATGTATGTTTTAGTTTATTTTAGCTCCAAATTTTTAACTCTAAAAACCCTATCGTCAATCTTACTTTTTCCAATAAAATTAAACGCTTCATCGTTCACCAAAATATACATCAGCTGATCTCTATTTTCACTCTTTTTCCATTTAGATATAGTATTTCTCAACTTCACTTCTAAGAAAGAAGGTGCTACATTAAAAGCTTCGCCCTCAAGATCTTGATCATCCAAATGAATCGTAAAATCTCCTCTACCCTTTTCATGCAATATTCCTAGTCTTAAAGTAAAACGTGCCAATAATAATTCGGGATATTTGTCAACTAACTGTATAATCCCGTTTATAATCACTAAATCAGAAGCGATACGATTAGCTGCTTCAAAAATTGTAATATTCTGATAAGGTCCTATTTTTTGTGGATTATTGGTATCTTTTCTTTTAAGATAATTAATCATTTCAAAATAAGTTCCAGTATCGGGCGGTTTAGGAAAAGGATTATCATTCAAAAAACCGAAATACCTTTCCTTGCAGATTTGCAGCATTTCATAATCAATCTCGATTAAGTCATTTGGAGCGAATAAATAATCTACTTTTTTCATAAGTTTTGTTTTCATTAATTTTCAGTTTTTTTTTCGCAAATGATCGTTAATTAATAAAATTACTAACCTCATCCACAATCTTTTCTTTCCATTTTTTAAAAGTATCAGCCGAAGCGATTTCAATAACACTACAACTATACTGAGATAAATCATTATTATCTGTATTTATATACGTACCGCCCAGCCTATTGCTGCTAAGCCCGGGATATATCAATGCTGTTTTTACCGCCTGATAATAGTTGTGGTACACGTACATTTGACGAAGATCGTGTGGAGACGGATTTTTGCCGTTAAGGTTTTTCCATTTAGTATCTAGTACAAACGTTTCATTAGTAGTTTGATTTGTTAGTACAATATCGGGTTTCATGGTAGCAGTTGAGCCCTGCGAAGGTTGCCAGAACTTTTTGCTTAGCTGTGATTTAACATGGAAATGGGGCAGTTGCTTTTTTAATAAGGTATATATGAACTGTTCCCAAAGCCTGTTCATGTTAAACATTAGTGCCAGTACATTGCGTTTACCTTTGGTAACATCGGGGTGGTAATTGAGTAAAATCATTTCGGCAATCTGTAATGCTTTTTTATAGTGTGCATTTTTACGATCGATCACCAACCGGTCGAATGTAGCTTCGGTAACTGTAATCCCGTCTACTTCGGGGAAGTATAGCAACAGTGCACTGATTTTACTTTTTAACGACTGACTTTGGTTTAACTGCATTAACAAACACAGTGTTTTATACAGAATTTGATGTACTGTATGATTAACCGCATATTGGGTATGGCTGACAAAAAACCGTTCTTTATGAACCAGATTATGATTTAGGTGTTTTGAAAAAACCAACCTGCCTTTGAGGGCCGTTTGATTATTTTCGACCTTTTTATATCTTTTTATCAGTCCCATGTGCATGAGATATTCCACTTCGTGCACGAATAATTGAAAATAGACATCGAGCAGCGAATGTTTACGCAGTTGCAATTGTGCTTCGCTGGTATGATTTACATTAAACTTGTAGACCTGCTGAATCATTTGAATTAGGAAACTGCGCCATACACCTTCTCCTTGCGCATCGGCTTTTGGTAGTACCTCAATTAAGGTACTACCCACTTGCAAAACACCCACAAATTCGCAAAACTGAACACCTTTGTTTATTAGTTTAAAGTACGGACAATAGGCACCGTGGTACTGCATTAAGGTTTGGTACAACAGCAAATCGTCCTTATCATTTGTATTGAAAAGGAGTTTTTGATGTTCGAATACCACTATGTGTTTAGGTGCTGCCATTTAATTCATTAATTGAACGAGTGCCTGTTCAAAATCGGTCAGGTTATTTATCGGTTTAATCTCATACAGTTCCTGATCGGTATAAGAATCGAAATCTGCCTGAGTAGCGAAGTTCGCGAAACGTACGCCCTTTGATTTTGGCTGTATAAACCCACTGCCCAATACCAGTCCGATTTTTGCATAGTCGCCATAAAAATACTCTTGTAATAACGGAATAATATTTTTTTGGAAAGACTGCATTAAAGCTTCTGCATCTTTATTAATAAAGTAGGCATGCCCTAAGAGGTGGTCACGGTTTAACAAAACCTCGATACGTTCGTTAATGGTTTTTAAAATATCTAATGCACTGTAATTAAATACATTTTGGTACTTGTTTTGCAACTCTTCGTACTTAGGAGGCATTTCATGGAATACGAAACGGCGGCGCAGTGCGGCATCTAATGCTTCGACACTTTTATCGGCCGTGTTCATGGTACCGATGATGTACAGATTTTTTGGTACACCAAATTTTGTTTTACTGTATGGTAGTGTTACCTGAATAACTTCGTCATTACCGATGCGCTTATCTTCTTCGATTAGGGTTATAAGTTCACCAAATATCTGTGACACGTTGCCACGGTTTATTTCATCTATGATCAGGATGTAGTTCTTTTTTGGAAGTTCGGTCTGAACAATTTCAGAACTTGAATTCTCGTTAATTTTGTTATTGATATAATTTAATACCGCCCAATAAGCCGTAGAGTTTGAACCACCTATTACCTCTCTGAACTCTTTATCTATATTCTTTACTACAGACAGGTTTGGAAAGGCATTTTGCAATTTTTGTGCACGCGAATAAGACACAGTGTATTCTTTAGCCTCTTCTGAATATATGGGCTTCAACTTAAGATTTCCCTTATCGGAAATTCCGACAATTTTTAGTCCAAGATTTTGCGTCTGAATGGGTAAAAACATTGGATCGTTGTTCTGTAAACCATTGTTGGCTTCTTTGACAAGGGCTGTAAATGCATCATCAAAAGTATAAGCCGAAGTTACTTGCTGTTTATCGAATTCAGTCTTTAGGGCATTATTGCAAATGGTTTTAAAGATACCGTCTTTAATGTTGTAGATAATTGATTTATCGCCTTCTTCATTTTCTTCGACTTCTGGTTTAATTCCTTCAACGAAATCTTCATAGCTCATGGACTGATGGAAGGTTGTAAAGACAATCTGACCAATATCGACTAAACGCTGGTATTCTGCTTTTACAATTTTACGATCTTGATCTAAATTAAAATCGGGATTTGCTATGGCTATTGACTTGTTGATGGTATTGTATGTTTTACCTGTACCGGGTGGTCCGTAAAGGATTTGATTAAGGGGAATGTTTGTAGTCATAGGTGCATAGGTAGGATTTGGTTCATTTATTAAATAGTTATCTGAGGATAAAAAGTCTATATATGTTTGTATTGATGCCGAATAAAAACCTTTTTCACCATATGATTTCGCCTTTTCATAATAATACTTCCCAAACTGATTTTTTTGATTCTTAACAAGATCACTGTATAGATCAATAAAATACTCTTTTTGAGAAATGGAAAACAAATCAATTTTTAATATTTCGCACAAGATATCTATTGCTCTTACATATGATGTATTTGTTCCATTTTCCTTACCAAATTTTTGATTTAACCAATTAATAAAAGCTTGCCTTTGATTACCAAATAAGCTACTAAATACTGTTTGTCGAAACTCTTTATTAAAAATTAATTCTTGAAAATCTTTTTTGTTATTACTTCTAAAACTTGATTTTACCGTAGAATCTAATTCAAATGGAATAGCTTCGGAAAGTCGATCAATGATCAGCGCTTCATTATTAACGGCTACTACTGAGTTTAAATACGCATCTGGAAAACTCTCTCCTTTTTTGAATTCTTCAACAGCATCTTCATATTTATTTAAGGATATATATTTGTAATGTGATTTTGAAGTATTCCAAATATATCGTTGACCAATTGTAAAAATTAGATCTTTATTATTGTAGTTAAAATAATACTTATCGTTATTTGGCTCTAGACCAAAGTTTTCGACAATCTTGTCTAATACATTAAAATACGGAAATACCCTATCGCCCAGTTTTAAAAGCAGTTTTTTTAATTCTTGAGAAATAAGTATTTGACTCCACAGTCTGTTACCAAACTCAAAAAAATCTTCATCGTTTTCTTTTTTAGATAATACCTTTTGGCTTAAAGACAGTCTACTTTCTCCTTGATTATATGAAATATTAAAATAGTCTAATATTGAATGAATCATATCTTTACTGAAGGTATTTATCAAAGTAAAATTACTATACAAAAAGGCAATTTTCCATTTTGTAGCATCACCAAAATCTACGGATTCAACAAAATCGAAGTCTTTACTTGAAGTAGCTTTAACGATTGAGACTATGATATCGCGAACATTTTTAAAAGCTTCTTCTTTCGTTTGTCCATATTTATCGAACCATGCGTACACACCATCAGTTAAAGCATTTGAGGTAGTAATTTGTTTATCTGTATTGTTACGTTTATAAATTCCAAACTTAAAAGAAGATCCGCCAGTAATACCTCCAAGATCATTAGTGCGCTGTTCTAACCAATAACAGAAAGAATCTTTTTTATTAAGATTGGTGTACTCTTCCAATGTCATTGTTTGCAAACGTTCAATTGGCCAAGTTTGAAGAAACTCTTCTAATAATTCACGTTTATTCATTATTAATTATTTCTTAGATTTTGGTTCAACATATAATCTGTATCTATTCTCAATAAAAGATACTCACAGGCTTTGAAAAAATTATCGTAATTACAGAAGTTATTCATATTTTTCCTTTCATTAAATTGGTATTAATAATCTCGCAATTAAGAGTTCTTGATCTTGCTTTTATGATGAGAGCTTTAATCTTGACAAATTCAACTGTTGTAAACAACACTCTAAAGTTCGTTGAATCTCATAGTGGAGTTGTGTTTTCAGTAAATATAATAAATGTTAAAAAGCAAAGGAAAAAAAAGTAAATGAAATTGTAATGAGGAAACCCGTAAAAGAATGTAACTTTTGAGTTAAAACTAAATAACAGAATCTTGTTTTTAAACTCCATCAGATATACCAATCTCAATAATTGTATTTTATGCTATATTGCACCCACTAAACAGTACATTTATGAAAAACTATATTACGATTATCACCGCGTTGATACTTACTTTATTTTTAACCGGTTGCGGTGCTATGGGAACAAACACCCTTTATAGAAATGAGGCAAAAATATCTAAACCTGTGCGTATAGGTTTCAGTCAGGTAGCCAATGAAGAAATCATGGAAAAGATTGTAAAGGGCAGTACGCGTGTATACGACCTTACAACTACCGAGC
>Ga0256794_1000060_pt1 | contig 33057 bp, 26 predicted proteins | sample MC6MC0945MT_FD_186352 | JGI IMG/M metagenome (GOLD analysis project Ga0256794, IMG submission 186352) | Metatranscriptome of enriched soil aggregate microbial communities from Iowa State University, Ames, United States - MC6-MC0945-MT... | ecosystem: Environmental > Terrestrial > Soil >... | reverse complement strand
TACAGACACGATTAAAACCGATCCGAGACTGCAACAAATTAGTGGTCGAGGTTCCGATAAAAAGCAAGCTATGAGTATGATACAGACTGGTGACATCATCTATTTCGATACGTATAAGCAGGATGGACATGTCGGAATCTATTCAGGTAACGGTAAGTTCATCGGCTCTCAAAGTACCCCAGGTATTCATGAAGAGGATTTAAGTACAAGCTATTGGCAAAAAGTTTTTAATGGTCACGTACGTAGGTTTACAGGATAAAAATGTTATAATATAAAGGAAAGGTGGTAGAATTATATCGTGGAAGATTTTGACTACACACCACTGTCCTCTATGAGGTTTCAGGCTCAACTAGGATCAGAAGTTAAACGTATGTATAAAGAGGGGGAGAGCGTAATTAAGCTCTCTCTTGCTAGGGTTACAAAGGTTAACTACAAGTACAATACAGTAGAAGTTATGACAACACTACATAAAAACTCAACAGCAAAAAACCCAAGTGATAACGGAAGATACTCTGCTAGATTACCAGTTGTGTTCGGTGGACAAACACCTGACGGAAAAGTATACGGTTCGAATACAATCGTTACAGTCGGATCGTTAGTCCTAATTGGATTCCTAGAAGGTAACAAAGACCACCCGATTGTCCTAAACATCTATGGTGATGCAGACAATCAATCTATGTTAACACGTACAACGATGACAGGTGGAGACGAATCGGACGAAGCAGTACAACGTGAACTATGGCAGTTATTCACTCTATACCCTTCTATGACATATCAGAACATTGATGGTCGAGGGAATAAAGAAGTAACGTTCTCAGGTAAATCGTTTTTATACATTACAGATACAGACCCTGGAAACGAATACGTTCAAGATGGACAGTTCGATTACATGGACTTACCTAGCTCCCGTTATGCGAACGGTGAATTAATCGAACCAGTATCTCCTCAGTCTCCTACTGTATTATACGTCCATCAAGGGGTATATGACAACCACAGAGTTACATTCTTCTTAAAATCGGATGGAACTCTTCGTGTAGGTAGTAGACATAGAAACGGTAAAGGGATTACATACCAAGAAATGAAAACTGACGGATCGTTCTCTATTGTGCAGAAGCACGATACAACAGACCCTGAAGAGATTTCTAAAAAGTTTTCTAAGTTTGAAATTTCTGAAAACGGTGACGTTACGATCCAATCTATCGACCATAAGTTAAGCATCACAAAAGATGGTGTCTTAATTGACGGGAAGCCAATCGGTTCAGGTGGTGGAGGGGGAGACCTTGAAATCATTAAAGACCTACAGGAAAAAGTAGAGGGCGTAACCACTCAGGTAACAATGGTAAACGGTAAGCTAGAGTTCAAGATTGATAAGGTTGAAATCGAGATAGACTTGGATAGTTTGCGACAAGAGCAAGAGAAGATGCTAGACAGTATTCGTGAGAAGCTAGATGGACTTACTAGTGCTTTAGCAGCTATGAAAGACTATACGATTCCTGCATTCGAGGACGGTACCGTTACTACAGATGAGAAGAACAAAGTTAACAGTCTTCTAGCTACTGTAAAAAACGAGAAAGCGAAGCTAGATGAAAAATATAGTCAAGTTATTTCTGACCCGTTCCTACCAGCTACATACAAAGACTTACTGGGCATAGAAAAAGGTAACTTAGATAGTAGACACCAAGCGCTATTAAATACGATAGAGATTGTTATGTTAGATGGGGTTATCACTCCTGATGAACGTATAGCAGTTGCTCAAGCATTCGATGGGTATAACCAGTCTATCGAAGCAATGGACGTAGCTTTTAAACAAGCAATGGACTCTATCTTAGAAGCTCGTATTAGAGAAGCACAAGAGAATGCTATGAAGTACCGAGATACAGAGATGCGTAAAATCGGTTCACAGATTACGCAACTAGCAGACTCTATTACGGCTAAGGTAAGCTCGGAACAATTGTCAAAAGAGATAGAAGACGTTCGTTCTGAAATGGCTACAAAGGAAGAACAGAAAGAAATTAAGGACACATTGGAACAAGCACAGAAGGACATTGACGAAGCCGTAACAAACCTTCCGTATCGAATTGAGTTGGGTAGCACCAACGGACTTATCTTCAAGAACAATAGTGTCGATACAGTCCTATACGCAAAGGTATACAAAGGTAAAGAGGAAATTACATCGCAGATTGAAAAATCACAATTTATTTGGCAACGTGTATCGGAAGAAGGTACAGGTGATGACGAATGGAATGCGGCCCACAGAGGTATAGGTAGTTCCTTTAAGGCTACACAAGATGATGTCCCGAAGAGGGCAACATTCTCATGTGACTTGGACATTTAAACAGGAGAGGGAGAGATTAAATGGTAGTTAGAGCAACAGGTCAGATAACCCTTACTGACGTAAACGATGCTAAACAGTTAGTCTTATATTTAAACAGTAATTACAAAACACAGATTTACGATCCAAACGGAGCAACATCATATACACCACACTTCCCAACTTCTAACCTAGTAATGACTCCTGAGTTATACGTAGCAGGTGGTAATGGTGGTAACATGCTACCATCGGCAGCAATCAAGTCACTATTTTGGTATGAAGGTTCCCAAACGGTTACACCTTTAGCCGAGACAGGTTCAGGGACAACACCTAGTGGTTTAACTTACTCACTACCAACAGGGGCAGTAGGGACGACTGCAAAGCCGTTAACGATTAAGTCTAACCTAGGTTCTTCAACAACTTCACAATTATTTACATGTGTGGTTACATACCTAGACCCTGACTTACAGATGGAAACAACGCTAAAAGCTAGTATTGACATCATCAAAATCGTAAACGGTACGGCAGGTTCTAACGGGGTTGACTCTTACTACCTAAACCTTTGGGCACCAGGTGGAGATGCTATCCGTAACAGTAATGGTAACTTAACATTAAAGGCTGATATGTACAAAGGTGCAGGTGCAGTTACACCTACTGCTTACCAGTGGTATATCCAAGACTCTACGGCTACAGTCGGTGGAGGAGGAGACGCAGACGGTGGAGCAGGTTGGAGACGTATTAACAACGTTGCAGACCCAACTGCGGCCCCAACGTTAGCACTAGTTGCTAATGCAAGTTCACAACTAGCACCTGCAACGTACTTCGTTAAGTACACATGGTGTGGGCTATCAGGGGAAACAATCGGATCGGCACAAGCTCAGTTAGCCGTAACCGCAGGTAACGATTTAAGAGTTACAATCCCTGCTTTCGCAACGAACGTTACAATGGCTAAAGTGTATATCGGTACTGTATCAGGAACTCTATTCTACGCAGGAGATATTACAACAAGTGCAGGTAACTTAGTCGTTAAACGTTACGACAACACGGCTGAACCGATTCCAACTTCTTCTAGTACGAGTATGAACGTGGCACAAATCACGATCCGTAACTGGGCTATCCCAGGTGTTAAAGGATTCAAGTGTGTAACTACTGTAGCAGGTACAAGTACGAAGTTCACGGCAGTTATTGTTGTACGTGACTTCCAAGACCCGTTAGTAGTTAACATCATCGGTACAAACGTATTCAAGAACGGACAAGGCTCTCTAACAATGAATGCACAATTGATTCAATCGGGTCTAGTAATCTCGAATACAGGTTACACATTCGGATGGTCGTTGTACAAGCCTGATGGTAACTTAATCAAGACGTACCCTGCTGTAACAGGAGACCAAATTACAGTACCAAGTACAGATGTAGACGCTACGGCTAACTTAGTAGTGGACGCATCTAAGTAGTTAAGCTCGTATTATATTATAATAGAGATAGGTAAGACAAAGGAACTTAGCGATAAGTTCCTTTTATTTTTAGAAGGATGTGATTAAATGGCAAAGTACAAAGCTACAGGTCAGACGACTATTTATAATATGAACGATGTACTTGCATCGCTAACTCCACCACCGACACCTACAGAAGGTGCTCTATGGTTGAATGCAAAAGATAATCAATTATATGTTTACATAAAAGGTTCTTGGGTAATTTCTGCCGATTACAAAAACTGGGTGAACTCTAAAGGGGATAACCTTGTATCTAACGGTGGAGGTTCTTTAGGAAATAACACCAACTTCAGTGTGTTCGAATTTGACGGATCGGACTCTTATTCAGGAGGAGGTTCATTCAAGGATAGTGGGGCCGCAAGTCAGAAACTATCTGATGAGATTATCCCTATCGACATGAGTAAAACGTACAAGCTATCTGTGTGGGCTAAAACGAACCCTAACGTAGGAGCTAAATATTACATTGGTGTGTTCGAACATGATATGGATGGTCAACCTATTTATGCAGAGCATCATATGTACATTAAGAGTACATTCTCTTCATTAACGCAGGATTTAAAGAACGGGGATACAGTCGTATACCTAGACAATGTAACAAACTGGTTAAACACTGCGGCCATTCACCAAAGAAAACTAATCTTTTGGGACTACGTAAGTAATACGGGTTACAAATACCAACCATTAACTTATTCTCGACACGTATCAATTCAAGACTTGTGGGCAGATGGCTCTATTAACACGACTAACAAAACGATTACATTGAAGGCTCCTTGGAACGGTGGTCTAGTTAAGTCAGGTACTAAGTTAAGTCAAGGTAGTAGTGGCTCAGGGTTCAAGTACATTGCGGCATCTAACGTAGTCATACCTGGTACTTGGACAAACTACTCAGGTACTATCGGTAATTTAGATAACTCAGGAGATGCTGCAACAAATAGTTTCTCATGGGGTACTGCTGGTGTAAAAATCGGGTTCTTAAACAACCGTGACGTTACAGGAAGTACTGTATGGTACTCTAATATTAGTTTCGGTCTTAACGTTGCAGACCAAGGGCAAGTGGATCAGATTAGCGACTCTCTAGATGCGTTAGGTAGCGATGGTAAGATTACTCGTTTCGAACGTAGCTTAGTCCGTGGGTATATCGCAGATATTATTGGTAAATTCTTGAATCCTGCCGACTCTATGCCTACACTATTGGACATTGACAAGGATACATACAACGCAGGTAAACTGTATGCGATCCGTAGAACTGCACGTAAGATTGGGTTAAACCTAGCTACGAGTGCAAACTACAAACCAATGGGTGATGCGTATTCCGCTTTAGTAACATACTTGTCAGGACTATCTCCTAAACCTTGGGATACTAGCTCGACTGCAAACATCAACATCGACAGAACCGTGTGGAACACGAAATGGAATGACTACTACAACCGTTACGCTCTATTCGAAATCGAGGTTCAGGATCGTCAGAAAGAGTACACGGAACAAAAAGTAGGAGAAATGAAAGACGAGACGATTGCGGCCATTAGTACGGCAGGTAATCACGATACTGTTAACTACACTAACCCTGTAACTGTTAAACCACCTATTGCGACTTTGGGACTCCCTGAATTTGAGGGTAATCATACGGATAGTTGGGAATTACCTGGTCAAAACTTAATACCTAAGACAGACACAAAAGTTTACGGACTAGGTAACTTCATCACTAATGGTAGCCCGTTAAGTATAGACAACACAAAGGTGTACGATGGGAAACCGACAATAAAAATAGACACGACAACGAGTATAGGGGGAATTAAATACAACGGTTTCATTCCGTTGAAACCTAACACTACCTATACTTATAGCGTTATGATGAATCCTACGGTTTCTCCTGTGACTAGCAGTAGTAGCCCTATGCACATGTGGTTAAGTCCAGATGGTATAAACTCAGGTCACTTAGAAACTATCGTAAAATACTCGACAACTATACCTGCAAATACGTGGACACAGGTATACTCAACATTCAAAACACCTAATGGTTTACCTGTACTTTATTGGTGTCCATTCATTTACTTCTCAGGTAGCCCTGTAGGTGCTATAGTCAATGTCTGTAATTTCAAGTTAGAGTTAGGAGACACTGCGAACTCTTGGGCACCTATGCCTAGCGAAATGTGGGCAGGGTCGGGAAACCGTATCCGTCCTGTAACAAACCCGTTATTCACTAGCGGAACAGACCTTACTATTTGGGGTAAATTCTACGGGGATGGGACGAATAATGATAAGTTCTACTGGAACACAAATGGTGTAGCTATTAAAGAGAAAAAATGGATGGATGTTGCTCTTAATGATAAGCAGAACTGGGCGTTCTCTACCAACGGTCTATCGACTAACGGAGTCAACAGAATCCTAAACTCTAGTTGTAACAACATGCAACCTTACATGTTTGACAATTCGAGTACAGGAGGTACAGTAGGTCGAGCTACAACAAGTTACGCAGGAGACTATCTTGTGCTAACATCTACAGACGCAAGTGATAGTTTCTACCAAGTCGGTACATACGACATGAATTTACACATGTTCACTGTAGGGCAGACAGTTACATTCTCAGCAGATGTAAACTGTGAAATTGCAGGAGCGTATATTTCTGTTTGGCATAATGACGGAACAAACTGGATTGAGAACAAAGGGGACGCTAACTCTGTAGGATCAGCTAACACATGGCAACGTCTGTATAAGACATTTACGATCCCAAGTAACGCAAAAGGGATGTTCGGACGTATTTACTTCCCTAGAGGTACGGCAGCTACAGGTAAGAAAATGAACATCCGTAAACTACAGTTCGAGTCAGGAAGTACTGCAACACCTTGGGTTAACACGAGTCTTGTAAAAGTAACTCGTGTAAGAGCTGATGGTTTTGCGTATGCCAACGCAAACAGTAATTCACTAACAGTAGTTAAATCTGATGGGACGATATTAGATAAGGACGGGCAACTACACGCAAACACATACTCAACTAGTGGAACTCTTGATAAAATTTGGCTTTCTATTGACAACAACGATAGTGGTTGGGCTGAAGCGTATAGTCCTAGCAAGGAGGATATTAATGCTTACTTCTTAGGTTGGAGAGTATGTAATGGTACCTTCGGAGGTCTGTATCCAGGCTCAGGAACTAAGCAGTGGTACCCAGTGGGAGACAAAGATTTATCTCGTGCTACTGTAGCAGGTAACACGGCTCCAACAGAACCATCACCTTCAATCAGTGATAAGTCTATCAACTACTACCAAGTTGTCTACCAACTTGTGGACGCAGTTCAGGAGACAGTTGATTTTGATGGTATACTAGAGTTATTGGCAAGTGACAACGTTGTAAGTACATACTTCCCTCAGTGGACTCCACCAATCACAAAAGGGACTATCAAGTATGGTACGAACTTAGCTACAGTCAACCAAGACACACGTTACATCATCCCGTCTATGGTAAAACGTATCTCTAATGCAGAGCAAAAGATTACAGATGACTCTATCACGAGTACCGTATTCAACTCAAGAGAATACACTCTAGCTCTGAAGAACAAAGCAAACGCTAGTGACTTAGGGAACCTTGCTACTAAGGACGAACTAGGGAACGTATCAGGTGCAGTAGATGGTAAGATTAAAGATGCTATGGACAAGCTAGACTTCACTCCGTACGCATTGAAATCTGAGTTGAAACAAACTGCTACAGACATCACGGCTAAGTTCTCTGCGACAGGCGGTATGAACTTACTTAAAAACTCTATCGGTTACAGTGACCTAGACTTTTGGACTTTAACTACTGCTTATAAAGTAGAGACAATTGCAAACTCGGCACTAGACAATCTAGGGTTCGGTAAAGGTTTCTATTTCAAAGCCAATGGTCAAGAAACAGGAATCCATCAAGACGTATCGGTTATCCCTGGTCAACCTTACACGTTAGGTTGGTACCTAAATAAGATGACGAAGGGTGCCGATACAAGCTACCGTTTTTGGATTCAAATTCAGGAGTACAACGGTACAGCTTGGGTTGTTAGTAACGGAAACCAAATAGCGGATAACAGTAATGTAACGACAAATGGTTTCGAAGCCCGTTATATGACGTTCACTCCTGTTAAAGACAAAGTTAGAATACGCTTTATCGGCTACCCACAAGTAGAAGCAATCGTATCAGGTATCATGCTTAACATCGGAGACGTTGCCCTACAATGGACTCTAGCTACAGGGGAGCTGTACAATACAAACATCCGTATGAACATTAACGGTATCCGTGTATCACAGATTGATGGTAACGGAAGTGAAATTGGGTTCACTCAAATCACACCGTACGAGTTCGCAGGATATTACCAAAATAACGGTACATTCGAGAAAGTATTCTACTTGAATGGTGATGAGACCGTAACGAAGAAGCTTCGAGCAACAAATGAGATTACACTAGGGAACATCAAAATCCTGTCTATACAGAGTGCGAACTCCACAGGTTGGGCGTTCGTACCTAATAACACTTAATAACGATCGGAGGAAACATATATGGCAAGTGGCGGTTTTGACTTATCGACTAGTAACACCTACGTCAAAGGTAGGGTTAACTGGTCTAGTACGGCAAATACAAATGAAAACTATAGTAATGTGTACGTGGAGATGCGATTCTCCCGTACCAACTCAGGGTATACCACATACGGTAGTGGTACGTTCGGTATTTACGTAGACGGACAAGCAGTAGAGAATACTACAAGCTTCTCAATTACACAGAACTCTAACACACTAGTTGTAAGTGGTACAGTTCGAGTTAACCATAATGCTGACGGTACGAAGAACTTTCGTATCGGGGCTAGTGGTTTCACAAACGTATTTAGCATCTACGAGAATAGTACAACTGCTTATATGGATAACATCCCACGAGCAAGTACTATCTCATCTAACGTAAGTTGGACCGCAGGGGTTAACAGTTTACCTGTAACGATTAACAGGGCATCTAGTGCGTTCGTCCATTACGTAGAGTTACAAGTTAAGAACCCTATTAACGGATCGTGGGCTATTGTAGCTTCACGTTCTAACGTAGGTGACTCTGTAACATTCGATTTCAGTAAAGACGAAATCACAAAGACGTACCAACAAATAGCGGCTTACGAGGAAACCCAAGCATGGATGAAAGTTGAGACATGGAACGGTGGAACATTTGTAGGTCGTAATGAAAAGTATGGGACTGTATATGCCGCACCTACGGGAACTGCATCATACAACCAATGGGGTTCATTTGATATCGGTCAGAACATTACAGGTTGGGTTAATAACCACATAAACGGATTCACTTACAACCTGACAATGAACTTCGGATCATTCTCACGTACTTGGAATAACGTACCTAAGGACTACACTTTATCGTTCTCTGCTGCCGAGATACAGACACTGTACGGGCAGACATCAACTGCGAATAGCAAGACAGGTACGATTACATGTCGAACACTCTATAACGGAGTGTACGCAGAGGATGGGGCACCAGTAAGTAACGTTACTACATTTACACTAAATGTAAAGAGTAGTGACCCGACTTACGCAGGTGGATTTACATACTTAGATACAAACAGTACAACTACAACACTAACAGGTAATAACCAATATATCGTACAAGGTAAATCTAAGTTACAGATTAAGTTACCTGCGGCCAATAAAGCTACGGCTAATAATGGGGCTACAATGTCTCGTTACGATGTTACAGTCAACGGGGTTACGCAGTCTGTTAACTACGCTACGACAGACCTTACGGTTAACTTTAACGAGGTAAACGCATCGTCAAATGCTACTGCAACAGTTACGGCAGTAGATAGTCGAGGTAACAAAGCATCTGCATCTTCTGTTATATTAATGCTACCTTATTCACCACCTGTTATTTCAGCTAGTGCGGACCGCTTAAACAACTTCGAGGACTCAACTACGATTAAGTTAAGTGGTTCAATATCTCCATTGACTATCAGCAGTGCGAATAAGAACTCACTGACAGTTGTTAAATTCCAAAGAAGACAGGTAGGTGGTACATACGATAGTCCAGGAACTAACTTTACGATTACTGGGAATCCGAACTTCACTGCGACAGACGTTAAAGTAAACTTAGCTAATACTCTTGCTTGGGAGATTCTAATTACGGCTACGGACAAAGTAGGTTCTACTGTAACGTTAACACGTACGGTTCCAGTCGGTACTCCAATCTTCTTCATTGATACAGTGAAGAAAACAGTCGGAGTTAATAAGTTCCCTACTAGTGCGGCCAATGGTCTCGAAATAGCAGGTGACTTGGACGTTGATGGTATAATTAAAGCGAAAGCAGATCAGTGGATGGGTAATAGTAAAGTAGGGTTAGATATGCGTAACTCTGATATGAAAGGGCTAAACGGTCTATACTTCAATGACGCATCGGAATCAGGTGACGAAGGAATTAACTTCCTACGTTCAGGTAAAAGTGTAGGCTCTACAAATATAGCAGACTACGATAACTTCTGTCTCTATGACGGTGCATTTAGAATGAACAACCGAAATCTGTTTTGGCAAGAGGGCGGCCAAGCTTCGAACAACATCCGTTTAGCAGGAGATATGTACTCACAAACTACAGGTGGGACTATCTTCGATGTATGGGGTAACATTAAAGGTCAGCCAACAGCAACGTCAATCAATACATGGTCAATCCAGGATGCTGATGGACAAATTAGATTCCTCTGTGGTATCGGTAAGGGGGCTACAGCGACTACTGAGATTAGGTCGTATAATAGTGGGGGTATTAAGCTAATACATGACAACTATTCAGTTGCTTCTTTTTGGCAACAAGGTGGAGGAAATCAACACATTATGCAACTAGGATCAGGTATACTTCAGTATTATAACAACTGGTTCGAATTTAAGGGACCTGGTAACTCAGGTTGGGGTAATGTGTATGGTAACTGGGTAGCACCTTCGTCAGAAGCTTATAAAAAAGACATCACTGTATTCGATGATAGTGCGTTATCTTACATACACTCTGTGAAACCTGTACTATACCAATACAAGGAACAAGACGAATCAGAACCATATACACTAGGTTTAATTGCAGAGGAGTCTCCTGCAATCATTCAAGGAGCTAACGGTAAAGGTGTTAACGCCTACTCGATGATAACGTTACTTTGGAAAGCCATGCAAGAGATTGACGGAAAAGTAGAAAACATTAACAGAAGAATAACACTAAGATAAGGAGTAAATAACCTATGATATTTGATAACTTACCATTGTACGAGAGAGAACTAATCACAAAAGGTTTCGACAAGATGGGGCAAGATTACCAAAACTCACTAATGAACGCTATCTCCCGTAAAACAGGACAAGCATTATGGCAAATCAGACCTGAGGATATCCTGAAGTACCACAAAGACTTAAAGACATCAATGCACAACGAGTTCTGTGAGTTGGCTATCGCAAGTGGGTTTATCGCTACGAACGGACACAGATACCGTACAAATGCAGACGACCAAACGAACTTCCTTGGTAAACTGATTTTCTTAATAATGAAGCCCGAAACTACAGAAGTTGGTTGGAAAGCGGAAGACGTAGGAGACTACGTGATACATACAAAAGAAGAGTGGTTACAAGTAGCTCTTGAAGGTTTCGCACATAAAGAGGTGCAACTAACAAAGTTCAACGAGAAGACGAAGACTATCAAAGCTGCTACAACGCACGACCAAGTAGTGGCAGTATCTTGGAGTGGAGACGGACCGCACAAATAATAGAAACTAATAGGAGGAAATATGATGGAACAACAACCACAAGGTAAACCGATTAATCCGAAACACATCGTCAATGAACAGAAGGTAGTCATCTTCGACCTAATGAATGAGAACATCATGCTTAAAGCGTACGTAGCTCAGTTAGAAGAGAGTGCGGCTAAACTAGCAGAGGAGCTATCTGAGAGAGATATCGACAACGAACCACGAGAGGACTAAATAAGGGGGGAGTAGACTATGACAAATGAACCGATCCAATCGGCAGATGTCATATTCTATAGACCTAAGAGTTTCATAGGCTGGGTGATTAGTAAAGTTACTAACTCACCCTATAGTCATGTTGCCCTTGCTATCGACTCTAACACATTGATAGAAGCCAACAGGTTCATAAAAACAAGAGTCGTACCTATAGAGTATGACAATAAAATCACACACATTTATCGACTAGATAATGTGACACAAGAAGAAAGAGATAGAATCGTATCTATCGCATTAAGTTACGAAGGTACGGACTACGACTACGCTCAAATATTCGAGATGTTTGTACGGATCGTATTTCGTATTAAACGTACTCTATTTAACAACCAACAGAAACTGACATGTTCTGAGGTAGTGGATAATGCTTTCTACAAAGCAGGAGTTAAACGTAAAGACCTAGAGTTCTTATACGATATCACCCCTGAAGAGTTATTGCATAAATACTCACTACATAGAGTCCTTTAAGCCGAGGTTTCCCTCGGCTTTTCTTATATTATAAAAGAGAGGTGATAATACATGGGAATGTCAGATGGTAAAACAGTATTAACGAAGATTGCTTTCCAAGTAGGAAACCGATTCTTCCGCTTCGCTATCAACCCTGAGAACATGACTTTTGCTCGGCCGCACCGTACTACGGCACTTAAAACAAAAAGTAGGATCGTAATTGAGGACTTCCAAAGTGACATACCTACTTACACGATTAGTGGTACAACAGGGTTCAACCCTACAGGTAAAGCGTCCGACCGAGGAATTGCAAAGATAAAAGAAATGAAATCTTTCTTAGAAGATTATGCAGAGACTGGTGGTAACGGTAAGAAATCCGCAGATGATTTTTACTTCCACAACTTCACAAATGATGAGAGCTTTATCGTCCACTTAGCTCCCGAGGGAGTTACATACACGCAAGACGTGAACGCCCCACTAATGTATCGTTACGAGATTAAATTCGTAGTACTTAGAAAGTCTACTGATCCTGCCGATGACGATGTAGTGGCACCTGAGATTGGTAATAGATACCCAACTGTAGGTGGCGGTGGAAGTAGTAGCTCAGGAGGAAATCCTAACCAACGTCCTGACACAGATATAAACATTGGTGGTGGGGGTCTTGTATGGAGACCTAGCCCGTTATTCCCTCCACTAGGTGGTAACTCAGGTTCAGGTAACGGAGGTAAGTACGACCCGAGTTCAGGTAATGACGACATCTACAACAAAGGTGACGGAGGTAACTACGTACCAGGAACAGGTCGTGACCCAGTTAACCCACAGAGACCTTCAGGTGTATCTTACGATTACGGTATGAGTGGACTAGGATACAACATCGGTTATTACGGAAGGTGGTATTAAGAACATGACAATTAGAAAGCCGTTAGACCTTATCAGATTCGTCTCTAGCGTCCCTGTTCTTCCCGATGGTACTATCCCATTAAATGAAATGGGAACAACGGTACAGTACACGTCTACACTTTACACACCATCGTTTAGTGTATCAGCATTAGCAAGACTGACGCTAGAAGACATCCAAAGAAATAAAATTGAACTGATTAACGTTCCACTAGACCCGAGAACAATCGTATCTCAAGTTATGAATAGTGATTTAGCTACGTATAACCCTCGTGTGTACGTTCTAGTGTGTGCCGTAGTGTTAGAGTCCTTTGCCCTTCTATACAACCTAGAGGAGCGTAATACGAACATACAGTACGTAACGAAGAAAGATATCTTGAAGATGAAACAGAACGTAAACTATATCGCAGACTACTTCGGTACCGAGAGAAAGTACCGTACGATGATTGAGACATTACGAGATATAGATATTTCAATTGGTTACTTAGAGAACCAAGTAGAGTCGGCTATGAATAAATGGGTGGTGAGATAATGGCTAAGTTTAAAAGACGTATCATCGCAGAGGGAGATACGATGCAAGCTATAGCTCAACAAGAGTTAGGGGATGTAAGTCGTTGGGTAGAGCTAGTAAGATTTAATGACCTACGACACCCGTACATCGTAGATACTGTAGCAGAGAAGTTAACGAACCCAAACCATCTTCTAACTATCGGGGATACGTTATTAATCGAAATGTCCGAAAATTCACAAAATGAATTAATGAGCGCATTGAAACGTACAACGGATTTCGATAAAGAGGAATTATACGCACTAGCTCTAGGTAAGGATTTAGATGTTCTACCAATCCCTAAACCATTCGGTAAAGCAGGTTGGGACTCAGATATTCTTGAAATGAAGGATGACGGACGAGGAGATATCGCTACGATACGTGGAGTAGAGAACTTAAAACAATCTCTATTCATTCGTCTTATCACTCCACTAGGAAGCTATATTGGTTATCCGAGGTACGGTTCTAAAGTCCATGAATACTTAGGACGTAAGAACACAGAGGAGAATGCTGCTCTACTAGACATTGAAATCGAGAGAACATTACGTACGGATGGTAGAGTACGAACAGTAGAGAAGGTTGGGCACGTTATTGATGGTAACTCGTACTCAACTACTTTCAAAGTCTTCTCTATCGCAATGGAAGAAGCATTCCTACTAGCCCTTTCAGGTGAGTTAGGAAAAGAAGGATCGTTAGTCCTTCAAGATAACTTCGTAGATAACATGATACGATAAGGAGGTTTACCCATTGAGATACAAACAAATGACAGAAATCTATGGACGATTAGTAGACCATACGATTACAAATACAAATAAGATTAATGACTTCTCTATCGGTAGCGCAGTCAGAGCAATCTACGAAGCTACTGCTAGGGAGATTGAGCAGTTATACATCCTAACGGAAGAGAACATTAGAGAAGCTATTGCAACAGGTGTATACTCTTCATTCGGGTTCCAACGTAAACCTGCACAACGAGCTTACGGTAAAGTGCAGTTGGTCTTCCACAATGCCGTACAACAAACTTTACCTCTTCCAAGGGGTACAAGGTTCACTTCTAGTTTATCGGACTACACGATGACGTACGAGACGGTAGAAGACTACTATATCCCACAAGGTACAGTTACTGCCGAAGTACAAATATACTGCACGATTACAGGAGAGATTGGTAACGTACCGAACAACGTAATTAACATTATGATGACTCCTCTAGCGAACATCAAGACAGTTACGAATGCACAAGCTTTCCAAACAGGTCAAGATGAGGAACCGTTAGAAGAATTAAAGTCTCGTTTCCGTTCTTACATTGAGTCCCTAAGTAAAGGTACAATTCCTGCACTAGAATACGGTACACGTTCCGTAATAGAGATTTCAGGTGTATGGGTTGATGAGCAAACAGGTATTGTTTACGTATACGCACACGACCGCAATGGAGACCTACCTGATGTTGTAAGAGATAAGGTTATCGCTACACTTCAGAACTACCGAGCAGCAGGAATCCCAGTTGTCGTTCGACCTGTAACACGTAAAGCAGTTAACATTGATGTTACAATAGTACTAACAGATAAGACTGCTATTACAAAGGCACTACAAGATAAGATAGTAGCCGAGATTTCGAGATACCTTAACAACATGCAGACTTCACAAAGCGTAATCCTATCTGACCTATCTAGTGTTATTAAAGGGATAGATAGACGATTAATCTACGACATTACATTTAACGATCCGAAAGCAAATGTAATCGTAGCAGGTAATGAAGTTGTTCGTGCAGGTACAGTTAAGGTTACTCTAACATAGGAGGTACATTATGTCATTTCTAAAACATCTACATCCTGGTTGGAAGATAAGCTTACAAGATAAGACAAAGGTGAATGCGGCTATTCTAGACGCAGTTGACCAAGAACTGAAAGTAACCGAGTCCGATATGATTGCGAGTAAGTTCGACTTATCTTTAGAGAGTGCAACGGGGCAATGGTTAGATGAGTACGGAGATGTATTCGGGGTAGTACGGCAGGACAACGAAAATGATACGTCTTACAGAGCACGTATCATCCAGTATATCCTATTAGATAGAGGTACTATCCCTGCTATTAAAAAAGCAATCCTAGCGTTCCTAGGAGACCCAAATACATACGTAAACGTCTACGAACCATTCAATAACATTTTCTTCTTGAATAAGTCGAAGTTAAACAGTAAGGACTGTCTACTAGGAGAGTACTATACAAATGCAGTTATTGATATATTCTTCGCAGATACTTTCCCTGTAGCCGTTATTGATATCGTTAAAAAGTTTAAGCCAGCAGGGGTGTCAGTATTTCTAACACGCCAACCAAAAGCGTATAACCCAACCGCACAAGTATTCACAGTGAAACAAGGGACTGATCCTGTAGCAGAAGCTATGAAGATGCAAGCTAATAGGGACAGTACGTACTTGTCAATTAGTGAATCTGCTATAATAGGTTATAAGAGGATTCACAAGATTATGTTAGCAAGACCTCTTAAAGATACAGAGAATGTTAACAACCCTCCGTTCCCTGTAGTAATGTACGGGAACAAGCCGTACGTACTAGTTCCTAGAGACAACGCAGTAGCAGAAGGAGCGAAGTGGTTATACATAAACGTAGCAGTAGAGGACACAGACTTCCAAGATAAGTCATATTCAAAAACAGGAGTGTACTTTAATCTTGTTCCGAAAGGAAGTAAGAAAGATACACTACTACCTAGCGAAGTGACTAGTGCAGGTACATCACTAGTTTCAGAGACTAGAACGTCCCAAGGTCGTAAGATGGGACTAAAAATGGACGAACAATTCATGATTCAATTTACAGTATAAAGGAGTGAAACGTTTTGGCAGATATCATTGATTTAAGCGGTATGCCGTATAATGACCGATTCGATTCTAAGAAAGGTCGCTCTAAGGCTCTCTTCCGTTCTGACAGACCATTACAACAAGCAGAACTAAACGAGATACAATCTATCGCAGAAGATAACTTAAAACGACTTGGGGATCGTGTATTCTCTGATGGTAACATTCAGACGGGTATGGCATTCACATTTGACAACGCAGAAACAAAAACGAAGATTACGGTAGAAGATGGTTTACTTTATCTAGCAGGAAAGATTCGACCATTCCATAAACAAACAATCCCGTTCACAGGCGTAGGACGAGAAAACATTGGTGTAAAAGTAGTACAGAAAATCGTTACATACAATGACGACCCTACACTACTAGACCAAACACAGAACGCACCTAGCTATTTATCTCCTGGTGCAGACCGTTTAGAGGAGCAAGTTGTACTAACGTATAACGATGATAGCACAACTATGATTTATCGTTTTGATGATGGTAAGCTATTCATCGAACCGAACCGTCCCGAATTCTCAGGTATCATCGAAATGATTGCTCAACGTGACAAAGAGACTTTAGGATCGTATCAAGCAGAAGGTTTCAATATGTGGACAGAGAAGGGTAGAACCCCTGACACGATTGACGCAGTTATTGATGCAGGTATTGCTTACGTAAATGGATACCGTATCCACAAGCCTACGGCAACTCGTGTAGCAATCAATAAATCAAAAGATTTCCGTACCATCATCCAAGAAGGAAGCACATACAGTTCTTCGAAAGGTAAGGTAACTGTAGGTAGTATCTTCGTAAAACAAGTAAACAATGTCGTAGGGCGTACTGATAGTCCTGCTGGTGGCGTTCAGTTATCAAAAGGTGTGTTAGATGGTCGAGACCCGTTACCAGCTCAATACACGAACGTAGACGCTTCTAAATTGACTGTATACGTAGGAGCTAAGGTGTATGTGCAAGGGAAAGATTACGCACTTGTGCAAGACAGTGGTATTCAGTACATTGACTGGAAAGGTAATCTTAATGGTGAGGAGCCTACACCAGGAACAACTTACTTCTTGACATTCGAGTATGACCGAGTAATGAAAGCAGGTACGGACTACAAGGTTATTAGTACACCACTAGGTGACACAGTTCCTGGTGCAACTACCGAAGTAGACTTTAACGTTGCAGGTGGAGTGAAACCGAAAGATACTGGAACGATCCGTGTGGATTACGATTACTACTTATCCCGAGAAGATATCGTGACACTAGATGTTACAGGTAACTTTACCGTAGTGGAAGGGCAGCCTGACCGTGAAGGTCTAACAAAGCAACCTGAAAACCGTGACCCATTAACACTGAAAATCGGTAACGTACACGTATTCCCATTCTCTGACTTTGCAGAAGCGAAGAACACTGCTGTTATGCGTTTACGTATGGAAGACTTGCAGAGAATGAAAACTCGTCTAGAGAACGTTGAATACAACCAAGCTATGATACTACTAGAGAAGCAAGCAACGAAGACGCAAGACCCGTTAACATTACGTGGTGTATTCGCAGACCCATTCACAGACTTCTCTAAAATGGACTCAGCTATTTCGACTGTAGCCTTCTCGTTCGATGATGCTACTATTACGATCCCAACAAAAACTCCTGATGACCAAAAAGTTAAACCTAAGTTCATGGAGAACGAGTCCGTAGCAAACTCATGGGGCCGCTTAGTAACTGCACCATTCAAAGAGATTAAGGAGATTAGCCAACCACTAGCTACAGAAGCATGGAACGTTAACCCGTACATGGTTTATAACAAGCAGGGTGTACTAAAGTTAACTCCTGAAACGGATAACTGGATTGACGAGCAACGTGTAACATTGTACGAAGAAGACCATGTTACAACGAACCTAAACCGTTGGTGGATGCACCAAGGAGAGGGAGACCCAGGTGGAATCGTTAGTGACTGGAATAAAGAGTTAATCGACAAGACACAACTTGAGGGTGGCATTCAGTGGAATGAATCTTCTATCGGTTGGAGAGAGAAACAAGAAGGTTCGTTTTGGTCTTCTGCTCAAACTACTCGTAATGAAGTTATTGAATACATGCGTCAGATTGAAGTCGGATTTAGCGCAACAAACTTAAAGCCGAACGAGAACAACTTGTTCATGACATTCGATGGTAACAGAGTTGCTTTAAAAGCTACAGGAGCGACAGCACCAGGTAGTGACGCAGGTACAGTTCGTTCTAACGCACAAGGGGAAGCTTCAGGTACATTCATGATTCCTACAGGTGTAAGAACAGGAACACGAGAAGCTACGTTACAGAATGCGAATAACCAAGCTACGGCTACATTCACGGCTCAAGGTTCTGCTAAGATTACGACAGATACGATTACAAGAACTCGTGTAACGTTCAACCTGTACGATCCATTAGCTCAATCGTTTGCGTTCCCACAAGCCCGTGTAATCACTAGCGTAGGAGTTTACTTCGGTTCTAAGTCTACTAAAGATAATATCATCATGCAAGTTCGTGGATTATCTGAAGGTGGTTTACCAAACCGTACGATTTATGCCGAGCGTGTATTAACTCCTGACAAAGTTATCATTTCTGCCGATGCTTCTAAGGAAACGAAGATTGCTCTTGACGATCCGTTAATGGTTCAACCAGGGGAAAGCTACTGTATCGTGTTCATTACGGACAGTGCCGATTACACTATGTGGTGCGCTAAAATGGGACAAAAAACATTAGGTGACAACCCGCAAACTGTAATCTCTAACCCGTATGTAAACGGTGTGTTATTCAGTTCTTCAAACGCAGTATCTTGGACAGTACACCAAGAAACAGATATGAAGTTTAATATCTACACTGCTGAGTTCGAAGAAGAAGGTATCATCGAGTTCGATACAATGACGAACATTGACTCTAACGGTATCCTGTTAATGGCTTCTTACTTAACACCTGCTAACACGGGTTGTATTTGGGAAGTTAAAGTCGTCAATGCTTCAGATGTCGGAACTGTGTCTATTGATAGTGTACCGTGGATGCCACTGGTAAACTACGCAGGTATTGAAACACCGTTCGTAGTTGGTCTAGCTAAGTTACGTGCCCGATTCAAGTCGAACCGTTACATCTCCCCAATGCTTGTACTTGACGACTTACTATTCGTAAACTTCGTTAGTGCGACTAAAGGAGAGTACGTATCTAAGACGGTTGACCAATCGGTAGCGCCATTCAATCAGATTACACTTGCATACGACTCAGCAGCTCCTGCTGGTACTCGTGTTAAACCTTACTACTCGTTAGACCAAGGGGCAACATGGAAAGAGTTCACCAAGGCTCCAACTACTACGAAGAGGTCAGCAGAGTTTACTCGTTATACTTACGTAGAAAGACTAGCAGGATCAGCAGTAGAGATTTCGATTAAGTATAAACTGGTACTTGAAGGAGATAACCGATTCGTACGTCCGAGAGTTAGACAGTTAACTGGTATGACTACGGACGCAATCTAAGGAGGGTAAGCGTATGCCAATGGAACATCGTTGTCCAAACTCAGGGGCGTTAGTATTCGTCCCTACTTCCTCTGAAAAATCTACAATCCAAATTGCTAGGGAGTTTAAATCTAGTAAAGCGGAACTTGATAAGAAACTTGAAGATGTGGATAAGTTAAAAGAGGAACTACTAGCTTTAATTGCTAAAGCTAAAGAAGAAAAATAGGCATAAAAAAAAAGAAGAGGTGTTGATAGCACCTCTTTTTAATTTGCCCTTATTTAATATGTGAGTCCGTATTTGGGAAATGGAAGATAATAAGGACGGTTGTGTGAATTGTGGATGCAATCACAAGTAAAGTATACTTGAGCAATGGACAACTTGTCAACCACTTTTGTATATAGTTATTTTTGACATATTTTAAACCGTTGTAAATAAAGGATTCTTGACTAAATAGTACACTTTTTTGTCCTATTTAAATTTTAACCTGATACGTATATTATTATTATTTAAATATATTTAATTAACACTAATATATAATATAAATAATAATTAATTATATATACAGACCAGTTATAAATTAAATGTGACTATCTTCAAGTTGGAAAGTATGATAATCCCTTACGTATCAAGGGTTTAAAATATGACAGAAATTTAAAATAAGGTGGTACATTCAATTGCTCACACTGTAGTCTTATGGTAAAATAGAGACATGGATATAAACTAAATCTCAAGGAGGAATATTATGGACTTAACAGGTGGCGTACATACATACATATTGTTTGGTGACGAATGGAATAAACGTTTCAATTCAGGTGATGCTCCATTAGGGCGTAAAGTAAAATACCTTGACAAGAATGGGTGGGACGGGGATAGAGAGTATGCTAACCGTTTCTTCAAAGAGGGAGCTATTTTAACAGTTAAAGAGATTTACGTTGGACGTTCGAGTTCTGATGTAGAGTTCGTTGAGCATCCATTCAAGAAATTTAATACAGTAATGTTTGAAGATATCAAATAACGAAAGGATGTAATTGAATACATGAAAGTTACAGTAGACATTATGTACACGAGTATTGATTTCGCAGGTGACACCCTTTTACAAGAAAAGGTTCACGACATGATGCACTTAGCGATGGGGGTTAAAGAAGAAGGTGCGTTCCATTCCCGAGCATACAAGTCAGGTCACTGGGATGGGATAACTGATTTCTACGACAAGAAAGAGGACAAGTTCCATACAGGGTTACTACCTCAATTCCTTGACGGTATGAGAGCATTGAAGAATCAATATACGAACCTCGCATACGAGATTGATGACATAAGACCTCCTCAATTGATGCACCACGACAGTATGGATGAGAAGATTGTACTGGGCAACGGTGATAAAGACCCTATTACTCTACGTGAATATCAATACAATGCAGTAAAGAAAGCGTTAGAGTCTCAAGTACAAATTCTGAATCTTGCGACAAATGCAGGTAAAACGGAATGTGCTTCAGGGATTATGCAACAATTGCTACCACACATCAAACGTGGAGAACGTATTGCATTCTTCTGTAACTCACGAGAGATTTTCCACCAAGGTTCTGAACGTGTAAGTAAACGTTTGAATCTACGAGAGAAGGATATCGGTAAGATTGGTGACGGTAAATTCGACATCAAGAACAAGAAAGTCGTATTCGTAATGGTACCGACATTAGCAAGTGCATTGAAAGACCCGAAAAAGGGACTAAGCTTTACACCGAAGGAACGAGTCGTGAAGTTCATCGCAGAAGAGATTGTTCCGAAATTCAAAAACACTGCTAACACGAGACACCTAATGCGCAACTTTATCAAGAACTGTACACTGGATACACGAGTATGGAAGGACGCAGAGGAGCAGCTAATGTACATTGCGTACGATAACAAGTTCACTGATAAGTCTGCCCAAATGCAGTTGAATAAATACATAGTCGAGTTCGACAAAATCATGCAGAAGAAGAACAAGAAGAAGTACACGAAGTACAAAGAAGTTGAAGAGTTCATGGATTCCGTTCGAGTAGCGATCCAAGACGAAGCGCACGAAATCAATGGTGCCACTATATTCGACACTATATCTAGATTACCGAATGCACAGTACCGTATTGCATTAACAGGTACAGTAGACCAAAAGAATAAAATGCTTTGGCAACGTATGCAGTGTGTTTACGGTAACGACTTATTCAAGGTATCGAACGATTACTTAATCGAGCAGGGTGTATCGTCTCGACCAGTCATTCGTTTGTTCCCGATTAAGGAGCCGAGAGGTATTGAATTAGCAGATACATACTTAGAAGCGTACAAGCTAGGTATTGCCGAGAACGATTATCGTAATACAGTCATTGCGAAATGTGCTAGTTGGTACGTGAAGAACAAACCAGGTGGGGTACTAATATCTGTAAACCACATCGAACATGGTCTCAGAGTACAACAGATTTTGAAAGAGCAGTTCGAACTAGAAAGCGACTTTACAAACGGTAGTTTACATATGGATGACCGAAACGAATACTTACGAAGATTTAGTACAGGTGAATCAAAGATATTAATTGCTTCTAGTATCCTTGACCAAGGGGTAGACATTCAGTCTATCGGAATGCTCCTTATGTCGGGGGGAGGTAAAAGCTTACGTGTAAACTTACAACGGATCGGTCGTGGATTACGTCTAAACGGTATAGACGGTAATACAGTGCAGGTGTTCGATTTCTTCGACATGACACACAAGTACCTGTTAGAGCACAGTAAGGAACGATTAAAGATTTACAAAAACGAGAATTTTGACGTTCGGGTTATGGAATAGAATTTAGATATTGAAATCGTTATAGTATGTGTTATACTGTAGTTACAAAGCAAGCGCAATACACAAGGAGGAGAACCAATGGAGTGCGGAGTTTACTTAGAATCGTCAGTAGTGGGTATCAAGCCTAGAGTACTAGATTTTCTAACAAAGTTAGTTGATAAAGCAAAACAGGTGAGTGATTATGCTATCTCATTCACAAAGAAAGAACTGTCTAGTGATATGGGACAGGACATACGAACAACTCATCGTTACTTACAGGAGTTGGAAAGTAAAAAAATTATCGAGTTAAAAGCGAAGAGAGGACGTGGGGGTGGAACAGTAATCATGTTCAACCCTGCTCTTATTCGTTTTGAAACATCGGACAAAGCACTCATCAATTCAGAGGAGCGTGTAACCATTGAAGATGTTTTAGAAGAGAAGCTGCCGAAAAAGCAGAAGGAACCAAAAGAGAAAAAACGTAATCGTAGAACAAAGCAACAACTATTCGAAGCGCAACTTCTACGTTCCGAGAAACAAAAGAATCTTGATGAGGTAAACGATAAGTTAGAGGACATGGGTAATCACCCAAACTGGGAGTTGTTCCAAGGTACAGATAACCCAGTTGGTAACTACCGTACATACTTAATCACTCGTTTATACAATCGTTATGCAGTGCTATTTACAGATAAGCACAACTTTAATATTGCAAACGGATTAGAAGAAGGGAATGCAGTTCCTACAGTAAGCAGTGGGTACGATGTATTACCTGAACGATTCTTCGGATCGTCACGTTGGCAACAATTTGAAAAGTTCCGTGAGTTCTGCGAAGAAGGGGACATCGACCCTGCCGTATACTTATCTGCACAGTTCAACCGTTCTATCTTCGACAGCTCTCGTAAAGGGAACAAGAAGATGCTACCATTCACGAACGCATTAATGGGTGATACTTCTTACGATGTGTACAAGCAATACTGCTCATACCAAAAATCGTACAGTGGCTCATTCAAAGTATATCATGAGTACAAAGCGAAGTTTATGAATGACTTTGTAGTTGTAGCTATCCGTGATGCTTACGAGCACGCTGAAAAAGGAACAGGTTTACTGCAATACGGTACATCAATTAAAGAGTTCTTACGTGGAGACTTCGCAGATGACAGAGCAGATGCTTTAGTTGATTTCTACGATATGACTAGTGAGAATCTTGTAAACAAGAAAGTATCGTTTAAAACTCGTAACACGATTAAGAAGTTCCTTGTGTTACAGTCATTAATGCAACTAGAAGGGGAGCAAGTACTTCCTCGTTATGTAATCCTTGGTTCTGAAATGGCACAAATTGCGTTAGCATCTGTTAACGACCCGTCTAAGAGCAGAGAACAAGTTCGTGAAATTAGAGAGTTCATCTTAGGTGCTCTTGTAATGCCAAATGCTACAAAAGAAAACCAAAAGAAACTTGGGTTAGACCTATACTACGAGATGGTTGCCCTCCACGAAACTCGAAACGTATTACAACTGATTGCAGAAAGAAAAGGATTGGCGTTGACATTAGCCGACCTTCGTGAAGCATTCGTTGAGTACGGTAAAGAGAAGATTCCAGTAGACGATTTCTCAATGTTAGACATTACACAAGTTGTAAGTTTCATCAATAAGGAACAATCTTATCAAGACGTAGTAGACCACAAGGAAATTACGTCTAATAAAGATTGGGAGTTAGTAGGTAGCGTACAACCGAAAGCAGATATGGATAACTTGATTGCTAACTTCTTCGGATCGTGACAAAATGTTACAGTCCTATTTACAAAGTAGGACAAGCGTGATATACTGCATCACAGACAGAAATACAAGGAGGAGAACAAATGGAATCACCGATTATGACCCAAATATTGCGAAAGGCAATTGAGAACCCAATCTTTGCAAAAGAGGTTCTTGCAGTGGCTCCCTTGACAGTGTTCGAGGGTTCACCTGCTTATACCGAGTTAGCGAGTATTGTTAAACGGTATTACCAAACGAACAACAAGCCTTTAACAGAAGATGCGTTACTTACATTGACGGAAGAGAAACTGGACCGCATGAAAAAGGACGCACTGACACAACAAGATTATTTTGGTAAGGTTCACTACTTATACGAGGTTCGTAACAGTGGGGACAATGAAGTTATAGATGAGAAGATTGAAGAGTACGTACGTCAGAAGATGTCGATTGACCTTCTAACTAAGGCCGCAACGAACTTGAAGAATAAAGAGTTCCTAGAGAAGTTACCTGATGAATTTAAAAAGATTTTGATGCTAAACATTTCAGGTAAACGTAATGAAATCATCAACGTATTAGATGATGCAGAATATAAGCGTACATCATTAAGCACGTTATTCCAAAACATGATTCCAACTGGCTTTAAAGATATTGACCATCTAAACGGTGGTGGATTAGCCAAAGGGGAGTTAGGTTTAATCGTAGCTGCTTCAGGTACAGGTAAAACATTAATCCTTACCAACCTAGCTACAAACTATACGAAGAATGGTTACAACGTATTGTTCATTGCATTAGAGGAATTAGAAAACCGAATGATTCTAAAGTTCGAACAATCGTTACTACGACAAAACAAAAGTACGATCCTTACAGGTAGTGTACTTAATAATGAGCAGTTCGATAAGAGACAAGCTTTCATTCAACAACACCGTAAGCATTTCGGTAACTTGTACTTCGCTCGTTACTCTCCGCAAGCAGTTACACCTGCTAAGATTGAGCAGTTAATTTCTGACTTAATGATCCGTGAAGGAGTCCAAGTAGACGCAGTTGTTGTCGATTACCCTGAGTTACTTCGTAATCCACGTAGTTCAGGTAATGAAGCAGATGATGGTGGTAAACTATTTGAAGAGATGAGACGTATTGCCCAAGATTATAACGTGGTAATGTGGACGGCCGCACAGATGAACCGTACTGCATATTCTGCTTTAGTTCGTACTGCCGAGCACATGGAAGGTTCTCACCGTAAGAAGAATGCGGCCGAGCTTGTATTAACAGTTAACCAAACTCCTGAAGAGTATCAAGCAGGGTTCATTCGTCTATATGCGGATAAAGTACGTAACCCTCCTGAAGGACAGTATAATAGAATGCTAGGTTTCAAGGTTGTAGGTAGTGCCCAAACCGTACGAGACTTTGAAAGTGAGCAGGAGCGCAAGGAACATCAATATGTACTGGAAGCTGCCGATGAAGCACGAGAAGCAATGTTCAAGTCAAAGCGTAGGGATGGTAAGGACAATACACCTAAGATTGACTACGCAGGTGAAATAAACCAAGCCTTACATAGTATGAGGGGGTAAGTGAATGGACAATATAGCTATTGTAGTGGGTCACATATGGGACGATTACAAGATTGGTAAAGGTATAGAAATCATTTCAACGGCTAATGACGACTACTTAGGTACCGACATCTTTTGTGATATGGAGAATGCGTTACTGGATAACATTAACACAAACGGTGAAGAGGACTTCGACTTCATTGCAATTGTCAGAGCCAAACATGTTAAAAGCGAAGGTGGTTGGTGGGGTACCGAAGAGTGGGAATCCGAGTACGAAGTCCTACAGATTGACGATGACAACCTCCAAGAAGCAATCGACATCTACAACAAAGAGAAACGTGAAGAACCGACAATGGGGGACTTTAAACATGAATCCTAAAAAGAAGTATGTTGTTTTCGGAGATTATCATTTACATAACTTCGCAGATTATGCGAAACCAATGACTGCGACATTGTACGGACAGGAATTAGAAGTTACGGATCGTTTAGTGGCTCACGTCCAAACGATAGACAAGCTATTTGAAATTGCTCATGAAAACGATGCAGATGTAATATTCGTAGGGGACTTCTTCCACTCCCGTTACAGTATCCCAACCTTGGTATTTAACCTAGGGTTCGATGCTATTTACGAGAACATGCAGAAGTATCCGAATATGAATATGTACATGATTGTAGGGAACCATGACCAAAAGGACAACTCACGATTCCCTGTACATAGTTTACGATCCTTTAGAACGATTGATAGAGTACATGTACTAGACGACTTCTACCCAGTGGATGTTGGCTCTTGTGTACTATACCCTGTGTCTTACTCCGACGATGTAGCTTATCTGAAACAACGTATTGTAGACTTTGCTCAAGATGCAGAACTGATGGACAAGCCGACTCTACTACTAGGTCACATCGGGATAGACGGTAGTGAGACAGGTAGATACAGCCACCGATTAGAAGGGGCATTTAAGGTAGGGGATTTATTCCCTCATATCTTTACATATGGTTTATTCGGTCACTATCATAAGTGGCAGTTCCTCGGTGGTACCGACAATATGCTTTATACAGGAAATACAATCCAAACCAGTTTCTCCGATGAGGGACAAGATAAAGGTGTATGGCTTGTAGATGTGGAGAACATCGGTAGGCCGCAGTTCATTCCGATACAGAATAAAAAGTTCATTACACTAACAACGATTCCTGACAATGCACAAGAGATTATCGACAATAACTACGTACGTTTTGTCGTTCCTCAATCAGTAGCTACAGAGATAGAAGTGTTCAAGGAGAGCACAGACAACATCCGAGTAGAGGTGCAAAAGGAGTACAAATCAGAGCTACGTATTGACATCGAAGTAGGATCGGACGAGAACACAATCGTGGAGACATACACGAAAAAGATGTATCCGCATGTGACAGCTATTGCACTGGATATACTAAAAGAAGCCAAGCTTCGACAAGCATAAACCATGAGGGTTAGGTCTACGGACTAACCCTTTTTGTCGTTGACATAACACACTCTAAATGATACAATGAGGTTACAGAAAGGTATACACTAAGAAGGGAGAAGAAATATGCAGTGGGATACATTAATCGTGAAAAACTTCCTAGCCATTAACGAAGCTAGGGTGCAGTTGCATAACCAAGGGTTAGTCCTGATTGACGGTATTAACAAGAGCGATCCGAAGTTTAAAAGTAATGGTGCAGGTAAAAGTACGTTAATTCCTGATGCTTTATCATACGCTCTATACGATATCACAACTAAAGGGGATAAAGCAGACGATGTTATAAACAACAAAGTAGGTAAGAATACAGAGGTAATTCTTATTGGCCGCAAGGGTGAAGATACATACAGAATTGAACGTTACAGAAAACATACGAAACATAAGAACAAGGTAAAGCTATTCCGAAACGATACGGAGATTACGGGAAAGTCGGCAAGTGTGACAAACAAGTTAATCGAAGAACTAATCGGGGTAGAGTATAACACATTCATTAACAGTATCTTGTTTGCACAGAAATCGGACGGACTCGGATCGTTCGCAGTACTGCCTGATTCACGTAAGAAAGAAATTCTCGATAGTCTACTAAACTTAGATATTTATTCGTTAGCACAAGAGATTGCAAAAGAACGAGTAAAGAGTAAGGAACGTGAGATGGATGAGAAGAGACGTGAAGGGGACAAGCTCGAATGGGAGTTAAGCCAAGTCGATGTACTAGAAGAACAAGAGAAAGCGCAGTATGAAAATACTCGTAACCTGATTAGACAGGAGCAACAAAATTTAGCTGATACAGTGAAGCAGTTAAACGACTATCCTGCTAAGTTCTTCCCAGTTGTGGACAAGTGCCGAGAAGAAGTGGTAAGGCTTACGAAGGAACGAGAAGAGATGAACACAGTCAATATCTCGGAGTATCAGAATGACGTAAACCAAAAACAACAACTTGTAATGGCTACGAAAGCTGAGATTAATAGATTGGTGAAAGAGAAGGCAAGTATCGTTACGAACTACAAAAAAGTAGAGATGAGCAAGACTTGCCCAGTATGTGGTAGTGAGATGGACAGCATACATCGTGAACAGGAATTAAACTCACTAAAGGATCAGCTACGCCAAGTACTTATCTCAGCTCAATCATTGGAGCCAATCCTACAACAACATGAAACAGAGTACCAAGCATCGTACGAAGTGTTCTCGCAACATAAGGACATACAGAACCGAGCGATGGAAGAGTACCGTAACATCTCAGTTCAGATTCAGAAGAACGAGCAAGCGGTCCAACATTACGAAACAAACCTGAAAGCACTCAAGGATAAAGTACAACACATCAACACAACGTTAAAGAAGCTTATGAGTATCCCTGAGCCACAGAAAAAAGATTCCAATAGAGAAGCTATCAAAGAAAAGATAACGGCTCACAAACACTCTCTCGTGGCTTTAGAGAAAGAGAAGCAGACGTTAGAAGACGCAGTGAAGGTTTACTCGAATGAAGGAGTTAAATCTCACGTGCTCGACCTTATCACACCATTCCTTAACGAACAAGGAAATACATATCTTGCTAAACTAGCAGGAAGCAACATGGAGCTAAACTTTAGTACACGTACACCGAAGAAAGATGGTGGTTACTCAGAAAAGTTCGATGTACAGTTAATCAACCGAGCAGGTGGAGACAAGTACAAGTCTAACTCAGGTGGAGAACGTAAACGAGCAGACTTAGCTATCTCTCTAGCATTACAAGACTTAGTATTAGGTAGCACGAACTTAATCGTATACGATGAGGTATTCGATGCACTGGACGAGACGGGCGTAGAAAACGTAATTGAACTACTGAAAGAACGTGTAAAGACTATCGGAACGATATTCGTAATTACACACAATGCTCACTTTAGTAATCTATTTGAAAAACGAATTACGATTGTAAAAGATACGAACGGTATCTCAACATTAAAAGAAGGGGAAGGAAAATCATGAAACTAATTAATATTTCAGAAAAGGAGATTCTGTTAGAACTGAAAACAACAGACAAGAAGCTAGAAGAAATTTGTCTGCCCAAAGACAATATTCATTTTTGGTATCCGTTTAACATTAATTTCTACTACAAGCATTCGAGCGCAAAGGGGTATATGTACTTAGTCCAGGATAAGCATTATGAGGGAACAAACCATTACGATACTACGATCCTGAAACGTACAAAGAAGTTAATGAAGCACGAAGGTGTACCACTAAACTTACCAGTGTACGAAAGAAATACATACATCATGAGTAAAGCATTCGAGTTAGGTATTCCAACGATTGCACAGAGCTACACAAGTGAAAGTGTCCAGCATGGATTCGACACGTTAGCTGCTATCATTGACGATTTAAAAAGCCAGATTGAAGAAGGTTACGTAAAGACTGTAGGTGAAACATCTATCCCTACAAACACAGAGAAATGGGATAGAAACGTATACAAGTACGCTACAGAAGAAGAATTAGCAGAATTGCAAGAGTACGGTGAAATGTACACGATGTTATCTATTATGAGAAAATTAGCCCAATAAGGAGAATGTGTTATGTTTATAGACTTACTAAGAGAGGAGCTAGGGGAGGACAAAGGAGCAGGTAACGAGACAAGGTTCAATTGTCCTTTCTGTGAGAACCATAATAACAAATTTAAATTCTATGTGGAGAACGCTGATTTAGGGCGTTGGATATGTCAGAGGTGTGGAGAGAAAGGTAATCCTGCGGCTTTTGTTATGAAGTGGTTCGAGGTAGACTATGCAGAAGCAAAAGAAATTCTACTAACGTATGATTACGATGTAGATGAATTTAGGAAACAACGGACATCATTCTCAAATTACGGAGCAGGAGGACTCACGGAGGAGGAGAGACTGCTCTTGTACATTACACGGGAAGGGGAACCGTTAGAAGACGAGATAAAAAAGATTACATACACATGCCCAAGACCACCAACGAACTGTAAGTCGTTAATGGAGAACTTTAATAATCCTGAAGCATTTATCTTCTTCCAATACCTACAAGGTCGTGGTGTAACATTAGAAAATATTAGAGACCACAATATATCATATGTTACGTACGGAGAAGTAGAACTAGTGGATGGACGAAAGATGAACTTAATTAATCATCTCATCTTCTTTACCTTTAACGACCTAGGTGTACCTATCTATTGGAACACTCGTAGCATAGACCCAAACCCATTTATTAAGTCGTTCAATGCTCCTGCGAAGACAACAGAATATTCTAAAAATAATTCGGTTTTCAATCTAAACAGAGCACGGTTTTATGATAAAATAGTAGTTACTGAGGGTGTATTTAACGCACTGACTGTAGGGTATCACGGAGTCGCAACCTTCGGTAAAAAGGTTACAGAAGAACAGGTACGGATTATGTTAAATGCGACAGAACAATTTAAAACACCAATCTACTTATTCCTGGATAAAGATGCTTGGAAAGAGATGATACAGTCTGCTCATACGATCCACCGTATTGATCCTACTAGACCAGTGTACTACGTAAACAGCCCAACGAATGAGGATGCGAATGACATCGGTACAGATAGATGTTACGAGTGGATTTCAAATGCGTTCTTGGCGGATGCTCAAGGAGATTTACAGTTACAATTACTGAACATGTAGGAGGGTTTGCTAGTGGTTAATCTACGAGCACGAGACTTTTACAAGAGAGAAAACTATGAAACGTTTTGGCGCTTCTTATTGGGGATGGTTATATGTACGTTCATACTGTTTCCGATAGCGTTCTTTCTTAAATTGGTTGACAAAATAACTGGTAACTAAGAGGAGGAGAACAAGTGAAACACAAATTTAAAATGTACGATTGGGACGAAGGTTGTTACTATATCATTCCGAAAGAAAATATTGTAGACGCAATACACTACGCTTGGAATTACGAGTTCGATGTCTACGACAGAGAATCAGGGGAGTTAATCTTCTCAGGACAAGAAGACGATGACTTCAATTCAGAGATGCTAGAACCTTACGGGGTACGAGTTATTGAAACTGAGAAGCATCGCTGCTTGCAAACTATCGAGACAGGTGAAATTCACTTAGCAGAGTGGCAATAATGATTGACAGTAACTATTCTGTATGCTAGAATACTAGTTAGAAGTTAAGATATTAGGAGGAATAAATAAATGGATACGTTGAGACCAGTAGAAGAGTTGGAAGTATTATATATTGCACCACCAGGATTCGAACCTGAGAATGCTCACGGAGACGACTTCTGTGAAGATATTCGAGCATTAGAGGGCCGCTTAGTACCACAAGGTACATTTAAGTCAGTATTAGTCCCAACAGGACTAAAGACTGCTTTTGCAACATCACACGGTATGAAGTTGAATACACGAAGTGGTTCAGGATACCACACACCACTTATTCTTTCAAACTCAACAGGTATTATCGAAGGATCGTATCGTGGTTATGTAGGAGTTCTATTACGTAACACGTACCAAGATAACTCAGTAGTAGACTTTGTGTTTACAACAAAGGGTGAACGAGTTCCGTTATCTGAAGTACCTGAATTGGTATTAAAGAACGCTCGTGAGTTCTACGAAGATGACACAGTAAACTTAGGATACGATAAGCCGAAGACAATGGAAGACTACGAAATCGAGTTTGAAGCTTGGGAAAGACGTTGGCATGGTGTCGATATCCACGGAGCTATCTCAGGTATCTCAGCTAAGTTACAACGTGGAGAGATGTTAACAAAAGAAGAAGCAGACCTGTGGACAGATAGAAATGCCCCTCAACCTGCAATTCAACATCGCTTATTCGTAGACTTAGTACCACGAGGAACTATCTACGTACAAGAAGGAGAGCGCATCGCTCAGGTTCACTTCCAACCACGAGTAAAACCAATTTGGAATAAATCTGAAGATGGTACACTACCTGATAGTGTTCGAGGAGAAGGAGCATACGGTTCTACTGGTACTCACGAAAAGGAGTGAAGTAAATGAGCCAAACACCAAATAGTAATAAAGTTCTCGCATACATAGAGGACATCATCTATTTGAAACGTAACCACGATGGACAAGGCTTACTAGCCCTTCAACGGGAAGGGAAAGAGAAACAAGTATCGTTAGAAGAAGTGGGTTTTGCATTCATATCTGTTATGGATGACTTTACCCACTATGTTGACGCTTCCCAAGGATTAATGGAGATGCGCTTTAAAGCCCTCGTAGACTCTCTAGACGAGGAGACAAAGGCTAAGGTACTCCAACAGTTCGAAGAAGCAGGAGACGACCTATTAAACACTATAAAGGAGACTGAAGAACATGGCGAAGGAAACTAAAGCAGTAGCGTTAACAGATGAGGAATTAGAGCTTTATGCTAACTACGTATTCTCAGGTAAAGTAGAAAAAGAAGAAGATGAGAAAGTAATTGAGGAATTACAACAACGTTCTGTTACATTAGGTGATGCGACTAATATTGCAAAAATGTTAGCAACACAGGTAGCACAACAACT
>Ga0256794_1000042_pt1 | contig 55781 bp, 104 predicted proteins | sample MC6MC0945MT_FD_186352 | JGI IMG/M metagenome (GOLD analysis project Ga0256794, IMG submission 186352) | Metatranscriptome of enriched soil aggregate microbial communities from Iowa State University, Ames, United States - MC6-MC0945-MT... | ecosystem: Environmental > Terrestrial > Soil >... | reverse complement strand
TACAGATCAAGATGGTGATCCTCTAACTTATTCCATCGCTATCCTTGACAACAGTATCGGTGAAGTATCCATTGACAGCATAACTGGTGTTGCTACATTCACCGCACTTAAAGTAGGTGAAACAACTATTACTATTAAAGCAAGTGATGGAATAAGCGGTGAGGTATCATACAGTTTCACTTACAAAGTTTTGTAATAGTTTCCATCAACGAACCCTTAGGGAAACCTAGGGGTCTTTCTTTACCAATTTACCGTTTTGTTAAGCGACCAATTCCATCGCTGCTGTGCATATTGCTTCTTGTGGAGTGTCTCCAGAAGCTTCCCATTCCTTTGTATCAATGAACGTCTTGTCCACCATTTTAAATGTGGCCCACCATCCATCTTCATCAGTCGATAGGTCAAAATGCAGGTAACCTTCCAGAAGCCTCTCCACCACTTGCCACGCATCGGCTATGTTTTTGAGTGGGTCCCAGTCAGCTACTTTACATATGAACGTTGTATGTGATCGATCTTTGCACCATAGCCCGTCCCATTGCGACCACCCCATTACCTTTGTTGCCAGCGTTTCAATGGTCTGCTGCTCGGTCATGATTCTTCATCCTTGCAATCATCACAAAACAAACGATGTTCCCGACAATCTTGGCAAGGTTTAACTTCTTTCGCTTTATCCCCACACAAGAAATGGTATCTTGTTGCAGTTCCGCCCCATTCTCTTCTATTCAAACTCGCATGATCCAACGGAATTTCGAGATTACACACACCGCATTTATCCATTACATTTCATCCCTTTCCAAAATAACTATTGTGGTTAGCCGCCATACTCTATAAAATACTCAAGGGAGAAAATGATATTTCCTACCTCTTCCTTAAACTGAAAATCGTATGATTGACTACGTTTCTTGTCTAGCAGTTCAATCATTTCTTTTAGTTGCTTAATCTCTTGCTCTGTGAACATGCCTTCACTCCCTAACTATTGTGGTAAAGAATACTTTTTAAGATCTTCATTTCTTGTTAACATTGATAAAATGCTGACATTACTGGGATGGTGAACATATTGATCACTAAATTTTTCAAACAATGGGCAGAAGCAAATACTGAATTACTCCACTCCGATTTCATATCTACAGAAATTATTGAAAAGACCCAACTTAACGGCAAAAGAGTAGCTGATCCGTCAGTTGTAGTTCTTCACGAAGCAGCATACTGTTTAGGTGAAATCATCGTTTGGGAATCTGCCCAATTGGAGTACCAAGTTGTAAAAATCCAAACGGAAGAACGATTGTTATGGAATTACATTGACAAACTTAGCGAAAATCCAAACTTTGATGAAATCACGACTGAGTATTTTAAGGTGCTCAATTCAGGTTTGAAGCCTTAACTACTCCCCTGCTTCTTTCAATACACAGTTTGTTAAATCTCCAGCATCAGTTGCTCATCAGTGATAGCCACTCTTTCCACAATGCAGTCAATAGCCTGTTCGATCTGAAATGTGTGAAACATTTTGTCAAACTCATGATCCCTATCGTCTCTAATAACCCACATAAAAACTCCGCCGTGGAATCTTGCATACACACTTTCGCTGAAGTGTTCTTTTTCGAGAATGCTATTTTTACGTTCCAATTTCTCTAACACTTTGGTTATTTTCTTCCTTGTCAGTGCCACGAAGGTCCACCTCTTTCCTTACTGAATCAAGACCTAATTTAATTAATGGCATTCACCATGCGTGTCATACCCACAACGAGTGCAGTAGCCTGCTTGTTCGATGTCATAACTCCAGTAGCCCGTGCTTACTGTATAGCTAACCCAACAATGCCCGCGCCACTTGCAAATCAACCGACCGATCAATTTCAAAAGTCTAGCCATCGTACCTCCTTATCTCCCTGAGCATTTTGTTAATTCATCTGTTCGATATCCGTAATTGCCTTGAAGATCGGATAAATCTGTTGTGGTACTACTGCGTTTCCGAGTGCTGCACATCTGTCCACCCTATCGGGAAGCCCATCAACCATTCTTCCCACTCCGGGTTCATTTCGCCAGGCTGATCTGGGGACAAAAGCTTTAGTTTTGTTGGAAGATTCACGCTGTGCGTGCTGCCGTTTTTGCATTTGCGTCTTCCTGTTTCCGTTAGCTCCAGATTCTTTCTGGCTGTTGTTTCGCTGTGTGTCGGTGTAGGCCACAATAAAGGTCCGTTTTCGTTCATGGGGAGCTTCGACGCTGCAAGCTGGAATAATAAACGATTGGACTTTGTAACCGATGTTTTCCAAGTCAGAGAGTGAGTCATCGAGTGCCACTCTTGCGAAGTTAGCAACATTTTCACCAACAACCCAAGTTGGTCTGATTTCATGTATAAGTCGAAACATTTCAGGCCAGAGGTGACGTTCGTCATTCTTTCCTTTGGCTTTATCACCTGCAGCCTCTGACCATGGCTGGCAGGGAAATCCACCTGCGATAATGTCAATGTCATCAACCCCTGCGTCTCGAAGAGTATGTTTATTTAAAGTCACCACATCAGCGAAGATTGGGATGTCAGGCCAATTCTTTTTCAAAACCTTTTGGCAAAATACATTGTTTTCGCAGAAAGCGATCACTTCTATCCCAGCCCATTCGGCCGCTAAATCGATCCCGCCGATTCCACTAAACAGCGACAGCATCCTCATGTGATCACCGCCTATTTAACATAATTGAGCTTGTGTAACCTATAGACTGAACTTGTCTACCGCGTCATCCATAATGTCCTGGTTGATACCGATATACCGCAACGTTATCTGCGGATGACTATGGTTCAGAATCATTTGAAGTGTTGCAATGTCGTGTGTGCGATTGTAGAAATGATACCCAAACGTCTTGCGGAGTGAATGCGTTCCAATTTCATTGAGACCGATCTTACGAGCAGTTCCATTCAATATCTGGTACGCTCTTACCCTTGTAATTGGCTTTGGTCTCTTCTCCGATGCAAACAAGTAGTCGTCGTCATTCATTCCAGTGATATAGCTTTGGATCGCTTCCTTGAGTGCCTGATTGATTTTGAATCGCTTGGGCTTACCGGTTTTCTTTTCGGTAATAACGATGTGTGTCTTATTCTTTACGTCAGCCACTTTCAGAGGCAGAATATCGGAGATACGTAGACCAGTGTTGATACCAAAATTCAGTAGAAAACCGTTGCGTGCTGATTGCTTCTTCAAAAGTGCTTTCAGTTCTTCGAGTTTTTCCTTATCGCGAATTGGCTCTACAAAGTTCATGTAAATCCTCCTTTTCTTGCTGCATCTGATTGTGCTACGCTTCCTTGAGGAGCGTGATATCGTGGAAAAGTCGTTCTATTACTCAGTACCTTGGGCTGATGTTGGTTACTTGAAAGAGACATTACAAGCTATGGAGATTCCTTTTGCTATTGAACAGTCATCTGAAAAGCTGCAACTTGCTGCTGGAGATGTTGCTTTCGTTTTTCCTGATCTTCAAGTTAGGGTGTATCGTCATGTACATGAGTTGTTCGGTAGCCACGGTTCTGTTTATCCTAAATCTTCTTTTTGATTGAATAGTCAACCCATGCATCGAAGCTCTTTAGACGTTCCATTTCAGCAACCGCAGCTTGTAGTCTCGCTATCCTTGCTGGACCAAATCCAAACAGTTGTTGAAGGGCTTCGTAAACGTAACTCTTTGCCTGCTCTGCCGTTTCAGTAGCTGCTTTTTCTAAGTCGTTCACATTGACCGGAACCATCATGGCGTTATTTCGAATCGGAGGCTTTTTGTGCTTTTTCATTTTCCTCCTCCTTCATTTCTTCACGTATAACCTCTCGTTGGTATTTCAATTGCTTCTCATCTTTTGTCATGCCTTCACCCCCGAACTGCCAAAACCGCCGGCTCCCCGTTCTGTTTCGTCAAGCTCGTCCACCACTTCAAAGTCAGCTTGATATACAGGAGCAATGACTCCTTGAGCGATTCGATCCCCTTTTCTGATTAAGTAAGGACCATCTGGATAGAATGTTGGTTGCCCATTTCCATCACGGGCTAGCAATGTTTTTCCGTCGATTCCAAGCTGACGCCAGTTGTAAGGATAAGTTGAAATATTGTCGATCGACACGGACACCTCTCCGCGATATCCCGAATCAACTGTTCCTGGGGCGTTGCTGACCCGTAGTTTTGTCTTTGTCGCTATTCCTGAACGATCTCGAACCTGCAATTCAAATCCTTGTGTAATCGCAAATGCCAATCCAATCGGCACTTTCTTTGTCTCGCCAGGTTCGATAACCACATCCTCCACAGCCACAAGATCAAATCCACTATCAAATTCGTGTGCGTATTTCGGAATCACCGCGTTATCATGAAGCTTTTTGATTTTCACGTTCAATCCTTTGGTTTCGCTCATCCCGTTTTCCCCCTTAATTCGGTTACGTACAATTCAATCCGTGGCTCAAACCCATATACCTTAGTTGCATCAACAGCAACGATTTGTTTGTCGTCCTGCCAGATAACTCCATTAAGTGCATCTGTGCAGCCTTTGATGAGGTTATCTAGATCGGGCTTACTTGTGTGCGCCTTCTCCAACGCATCCCAACGTTTCTTTTTGCTCCAACTGGCCGGAATCGGCATCACAAACACCATTTTCAAAGCGAGCGCTGCTGAAGTCGGTTGCTTCACTGACAATTGAGGGATAGCCAATCCTGCAATCTCTTGTTTGTAGGCGTAGTATCTTTTAGCGCTTGGATCTACCCATTTCTGCCGTTGTGTGGTCCGTACAGCTCCCATTGGTTTTACGTTGAAGAGGAATTTTGATGCTTGTCCATTCATTTTTGTGGCTTCCCTCCACCCTTTTTCCAGTTGTTAACGGTGGCCAAGGTTGCCGACTCTCTGATCCAGTCGCTTACGGCTTTTGGAATGATTTTTATCTCTGGTCCCTTTTTGCCCATGTTCTCCCCTCACATTCAAATTATTAAATTATCATTTGAATGACCGTCTGTGACTCGTTATAATCGACTGGTTACATCTGCCCCATAACTTAGTCGAATCTGTTTTAATCGTTTGAATTTACCCTATTTCCGTTCGTCTGGTGACGTGCTAGCAATGCCGGAACGATACCTTAGCTGGCTTCTTTGCGTATGACTCTAATTTGGTGGTCTTATGGTCACGCTTGTGTTTCAAGTCGCGGAATAGGGAATGTGTACTTGCCTTTGATTTCATTTAGGTCTGCACCTCCATATTTAAGTCCTGACAGGTCGTGAGTGGGTGCTACAAGCATTTCGTTTTCGCCTTGGAGCAGAATAAACACTTCAGGCAATACGGTGCTTCGAGCGAAACCCATTACGCTGTATTCCTGGCCGTGAAAGTTAAAAGTCATTCATGAACCTCCCGTAAATCCGACTCCTTAACTTTGTAGAATCGAACCATGTCACACGCTACGAGGTAGAATGGTTCCGTTGTCGTTTTGTAACAATGCCAGCCGCTGCCGTCTGGACCATCCCGCAAACCAAATTGAAAGGCTTTGTCCTCATGCCACACAAGGTGGGATAATGTTCCGAATCGCCGTTTGCCTACTACGATTCCGGTCATGGATTGGGCATCAATCGGAATCAGCTTTGAATAATCAAATTCACTCGCGTCTGTGTGTTCGAATGGATCGACGCCTGCAGTATTCTTCACCCAATAACAAGAAAAGCAAACTTTTTGACCTAGTTTCAATTTTCTCCCCTCGCTCTCTTCTCCGCTAATTCGCGTCTGTAGCTTGTTCCATTGTTTTTGACCAACTCACACATTTCGTAAACACGGTCTTGAATTCTTTCACCTAGTGCCTCGTTTAATTTGCTTGGGGCAACGTTTGATGTTACAACTACCGGCTTTTGGTCTACGTATCTCCCATCAATCACACGAAATATGACATCATGAACCCAGTCTGTGATCTTTTCTGCACCAAGTTCATCCAGAATGAGTAAGTCACACGTTCGTAGAGCTCGCATTATCTGAGCTTCGTTCTCTTTGTTGTCCTTGTTGAATGTTGAACGAATTCGCTCTAACAAATCAGTCGTCTTTTGAAAAACAACAGTGTGACCTTTGGCATGCACTGCATTAGCAATCATCCCGGCTAGTTTCGTTTTTCCGTTTCCAGGAACTCCCCACAAGCACAAACCATTTTTTGTTTCTCGATCGAAAGAATCTGCATATCTCTTGGATGCTTCAAAAGCTTTCTCTGAGCCTTCTCGCTGCTTGAAGTCGATGAATGTCTCTCCCTCGAATCTCGATCCGATCTTGGAAAACGCGAACAACCTCTCAGTTTCTTTCTTTTGCACTCTCTCAGCGGCTTCGCGTTGTTCTCTCTCGCGCTCTAATGTTTCGCACTTGCAAGCCACGGGTACTTGCGTCTCAACGCCTGTAAACGGGTTTTTGATCGTGTAAGGAGGTATATCCCGTTTGCAATGAGGACACATTCGGTGCAACTCACCATTCGAGTTCTGCAGACTCTTGGATAAGATTGTCCCGAGAGTATCCGCTAGGGGGTTGTTTGCCATGAATCTGCCCTCCTTTTGCAGCTTTCTGTAAATCCTCAAGGTATCTCTTCGCTACCCATCGAGTAATAGCAAGATAATCCGATTCGTATTGCTTGCCAGATTTGTTCTTATAATCATTGAGGATCTTCACTATCTGATTGAATCCATCTTGACCATATTTTTTAACCAACGTGTCGATCTGCTTTTGCGTGAGCAAAACTGAATCGAGATGCTTAATCTTTTCTTCTTTCTTTTTTACATTCTTTTCATTCTTATCATTCTTTACATTCTTGATAGCTGTTAGCTGCCTGTTAGTTGCCTGTTGGCTGCCTGTTAGCTGCCTGTTAGTTTGCCTGTTAGCTTCATCGTCAGACTCTTGATAAAACCCCCAGTTTACAATGGTTATGAGCCTATTTTTGTTTGTTGGTTCGTCTGTTAGAAAATCGTATTTTTTGAAACGCGCTAGAGCAGTCCTTACATTTTGTATCGAAATTCCTTCACCTGATTTTTGAACGATAGAAGGGAGGGAAGTGATAAATTGACCTGGCTGGATAGCATACTTTTCTCCTTTCCACTCCCACTCTTTTTCCGTGTGACTTGCCATCATCAGGAGAGTAATCAATATAGTCTTTTGCTCAGGCGACGATTCTGACCATATAGGCTTGTCCATAAGCTCACGATGCAATTTGATCCACCCTTGCATAATCCCACCTTCTATACCTCATCTTGCCTACGATAGATCGACTGTAAGCCACTCAGTTCAGCCTGGAGCGCTTTCGATGACTCTAGGGAAGATCGATATAACCCTTCAGCCAGATCGCGCTTATATTTCAAGTCAGACACATTTCCACGTGCTACATCGTTGATTAGCGTAGCTTGTAACCCCTCTGCACGTAGCCTCGTGATTTCTTTCGCCAATTCTAGTCGGTATTCACGCTCTGCCTCAGCAAAGGTTTTTGCATTATCGAAAATGACTTGAGGAGCCTTGTCCAATCGCTTGGATACGCGTCGTATCTCTTGAGCTATGTCGATGTGATCCATGTCCCCTCCTTGTATGAACGATTATTTTGTAAAATTCTCCATTACAGCGTCTTTCACTGAATTCTCATAGTTCAGTTGGCTTTCATTGGAAGCTAAGGTGAAGTAATCTTCTTTCTCCACGACTTCATAATCCAATCCTTTTGTCCAAGTGTGTTTTCCGATCCCTACCCGCAAGTCTTCATTCGCAACCACTCTGTACTTAGTCATTCAATCACTCTCCCCCTTACTCCCTACCATAGGTTTTGTAGATTCTTCACAGCGGATATAAACTTCTCAAATACTCTCCAATCCGTTCTCTTACGTCCTTGCTGCTATGCGCCAATTCATGACAACTGACGCATAGCATGACCAAGTTATCTTCGGTTCCTTTACCGAGTCTGCTTCTATAAACGTGATGGTGGCATTGTAGACCGTCTCCACGACCGCATAAGACGCATTGTTCGTTATCTCGTTCAAATACCTTCGAATATGTTTGTGGCTTAATGCGTCCCTGTTCCTTGCGTTTAGGAGCACGCCGTTTGTGGTTTGGCTTTGGTGCTGGATTGAAAATCAAAGCCCTTTCCCCTCAAACTCTTTCCAGGTTACCGTTTTTATCTGACTTAAAAGAGTGGCCTCGGCAAAATCCAACTTGCCTGAATGCCATGATTGATTTGTCGTTGCCTTCGTAGATGAATTTAACCGGCTGTACAGACGTATCAATCCCGCACATTCTCAAGAAACGCTTTGCATTTGTATAACCTCTTGCATCGAATTGATGCGGGATATGATCATCACTTGAGCTCGTCCTAGAAATTCCTATCGTTCTCAATTCACTGTCAAAGAACAGAAAGTAAGAATCGCCACTTGTATGATCTAGGTGTTTCTTTAACTCTGCACTCATCGTTAACCGTTCTTGCTTATCTGCAGTAATACTCAGACCATTTAGCCGCTGATCATATTTACTAATTGGAATGAAGTTATACATATCTACACCACTTTCTTTAAAACACTAAAATGGAAGATCGTCAGGATTTATATCGATAGCTTGTCCACCTGAGAATGGATCAAAGTCGTTATTTCCTGACTGTCCTTCTGAGTGTTTTCCTCCGCCAAGAAACTGCACGTTCTCCGCTACAACTTCCGTGACAAAAATGCGTTTACCCTCTTTGTTGTCATAGCTGCGAGTTTGCATCCTTCCTTCGATTGCTGCTTGTTTTCCTTTTCGTAAATAGCTTGCGCACAGATCGGCAAGCTTCTGCCAAGCTACAACGTTGATGAAGTCAGTTTCTTTTTCACCCGCCTGATTGGTACGGGGACGATTAACAGCAACGGTAAAAGTAGCAACGGCAACGCCATTTGGTGTGTAGCGAAGTTCTGGATCTTTCGTCAGGTTGCCGATGAGAATAACTTTGTTCATACCCAATTACGCCCCCTTGTTCATTTCTGCGATCTTCTGAGTAAGATACTGATCAATTTTTGAATCGTTCCACTTGTTTTTGTAGCAACTTGACATGAACTCATCAAACCCATCCGAACTACCTCTGAACGTTTCATACTTTGCTTTGATCAGAATTAAACGCTTTTTGGCCTCTTCGTCCAACTCAGCACTGCTAACTTTGTCTGGGTCTTCTCCTGTCGGGATGGCAAAGGAACGCAGCAAGAGGTATTTGTAGCTATATGTCATTGCCTTACCTACGCCTTTGTCCTGTGTGTCCGCACCTGTCCCAGAAGATACAATCGTTTCGAACTCTCCAGTTTCGATATCGATAATTTTGTACTTTGTATCAACTGTGGTTAGCGTTTCTTCCCGTTTGTGTAATTGCTCGATAGGAAGGATAACCAAACCATTTTTTATCAAACTTGCCCGCACCGTGGAAGTAACCTTTTCCTCTGAAATTGCTTTATATTTTGTGGTCTTAAACTCTACACTGTCATCTTTCTGGAGATATTCGATATCCTGCATGACCTTATGGATTTTTAGATATAACTGCGCTTTGCTCATTCAGACACCTCCACCCTTACGGCTTCTGGTTGCTCTGATACGCTAACTCCTTCTATAAAGAATCCGGTTTCGGTATCAACCACTCTACCGTCCTCGAGTACCTTTACAGCAGCTTTCAGAGCCGTCTTGTCCAGTTCTTTCTTGACGCGGATAAATTTGTCCAATCCAATTGATTCGACCGACTCTAATGCCTTCTGCTCGTCATACGACCATTTGGGCTGCTGTTTGCGGAAACCAACCTTTCCATAAGGTGTTGTTGCTTTCCATTTCGGATCAGCAGCACGTTGATTTCTTGCATATTCTTCTACATGCATCATAAGAAACTGCTTGTGTTCCTCGATATCCTTTGTAACTTTTGCTTCCCAAGCCTGAATGCGATCGTATTCTTTCTTTGCTAATACTTCATTTTCTTTACGTTTCAATTCCAGAGCAGCTAACTTGCGGAATGTCCAGTTCAACGAATCCAAATCTGTAATGCAGAATCGCTGTTTGATCTCTTCCTCTGGCAACTGAAAAGCAAGTTCTTGTAGCTCGTCCAATTCCAAATTAGCCAATGCATTCATATAAAAACCTCCTTAGTTATCGAGTCCGTCATGTCCCTTCCTCTACATAACCGTTACAGCTCCGTTGACTGTGCCACGCTCGAAATGAATACTACTCTTTGTTTTCAAACTCTTGCTCCAATTCCTCAATACGGGATTCCAACTCGTCTATGTGCCTTTGGTATTCGTCCAACTTCTCGGCAACCTCATCATCGATCTCGGAATGAAACTCAACCAATTGCTTATGAAGGTTTTGAGCAACCTCGTTATGACTGTCATCCAAAAAATTCTCAAAACTTTTGATCGCTTTGATATCACTGATCGTTCCTTGTGCTTGGTCATAGATAACGCTTGGCATTTCTATTCCTCCCCCGCCATGATCGTCACGGCCCCAATATTGGTCAGCATGCACCCGCGGCAGCAGAAGACTTCACTGCCAACTCTCCAGACTAGTTGCCCGGCATAGATCTCGCCACCGCATCCTTCGTATTCACAACGATCCACAACCTTTTCTTCCTGAAGATCAGGCAATCCCTGTGAGAACCGGTCCATTTTCACCCTCCAATTCTGTGATTTCAGCCTTTCTATATTCGATCTGATCGTTAAGATCAAGCATGCGCGTTTCTGCTTCTGCAGCCTTGTTTTGATGGTATAGGTACAGGTCAGAATGCTGATTCCATTCCGATTTCGCTTCTTCCCTCATCACATCGAGGCTATTTATCTCCTTATGGAGTTCTCTAATACGAATGTTGGTCGGCTTCATGATTGACCTCCGTTCGAAATTTCGTTAAAATGTAATCGGGTATATTGAACATTGGTTTTTTAAGGCAGTCTGTTGCGAGCAGACTGTTTTTTCTTTTATTTGCTGGCTCAAAAATCGCGTGATCTTTACATACGCCTTGTGCAATTCTTCCTCTCCAGCATCCATCACTATTACCATGTATCCTTGAAAACGCGCTAACTCTTCATACAACTCCTCAACTTCCACACTTCTTCACCCCTTTCATTAGCTTTGATTTCAACGTGACTTTCTCCCGTACAGTCCTGATGCGCGCATTGATTCTTTGTATCGTAACTCCCAAAGCTTCACTAACTTCACGTTGGTTATAGCCGATCATAAGATAACTCACGACCACTGGGTCAATTCGCATTGCTTCCATCAGTCGTTCTTGCGTGATTACTCCTTCTTCTAGGTCGTAGTGACTAGGTATTACCTCGGCCAACAAAGCGCTAGTCCCTTTCACTCGCTCATCAATTCGAATCAAAGTAGCTTGTCTTTTTTGTCTTTCGCACTTTTTTAGAGCTTGTCCAAGCGCTGAACGAATCCAAATTGCTGCATGAGTTGAAAATTTAGTACCTCTGGACGGATCATAATTTTCAATCGCTTTAATCAAACCGATACATCCAATCTGAAATAGATCATCCAAGTCATAAATGTCTGTTGGGCGGTACCTGTATTTGTTGATTACGTGATACACCAGTCGAAAATGCTTGGAAATATCAATCTCCATCCTTCTCACCTCGCTAAGATGATCCATGTTTTTCTTTTGCAAACTCGTTTGAGTTGAATTTCTTTTTGGACTGTGTTCTGAACGAGTTTGATCACGCTTTCTGTTGGTCGCTTTCGCTCCTTCTCATAACTAAGGATGTCACTTTCCTGGACGCCGATCAGATCAGCCAAACCACTTCTTGACAGACCAGCTGCTGTCCGCATGTTCAAGATAAATTCCGCGAACTCTTCCTTCCTGCTGATGGACATTGGATTCTACCTCCTTTTGAATGTTAATTAACAAATGCTAGTTGATGATTTGCTTCCTCTACCTCGCAAAAACCTGGTCAATTGAAATGCTGTTTCGTTGTGACTTGATGCATGATTTCAGTGGCTGAAAACTGCCCGAAATCATCAATTAATCCACGACTTTCAATGAATTTCAATGCCAGCATTTCATTAATTCCGAGTTCACGAAGCTTGTCCAAATCATCCTCTTGATTTGCAACGATTCCTTCGACCCGTTCGGTTCTCGACCGTAGTTCTGAAAGGATGCTGGCCATTTGTTCCTTTAACTCCGCAAAGAATTTATCAAGCGTGGCAGGTTCTGCTTCATAGCGACTTATCAACTTGTCCAGTCTTTCTAAGACCCAACTGGCTCCCACTCTCATGCTGACTCCCTGAACTTGTTTACAAAATACAGCTGGCCTTTACCCGTCACTTTTGGAGTCTTGCTGATCGTGATATGGCCATCCGAGTGTGAAACGCTTGTTTCCTTGATCTCAAACAGTCCCAACTCCATCGATTTTTGAGTTGGCATGTTGTAGTCAGTACCTTTTCGCTTGATGAGATATCCATTCTCGCGCAACCAATCGAATAGTCTGTTTTGTCCGATGCAAGCCCCATTTTGCTTTAGAATCTTCGCCATCTCACCAACTAAGATGCTCGTCTTACTTGTTGTTACAGCATCCGCGAAGATTACTTTGGGCTTGTCCACTTCTATTTGATTTTGAAGAAGAGCCGTTTTTTGTTGTTCATCCTTCAATCTTGTTGCCAGCCCAATAATGAAATCTGGATTGCTTAACGTTTTTTCGATTGTGTCAGGCGTCATGTATGCTCCGTGTTTGCGGATGGCAGGAAGGATTTCGATTGTTACCCATCGCTTAAACAGTTTTGCTCTCTCTTTAATTTCTGGATTATTTCCTTGTTTAGCTGCTCCAAAGATTAGGCTATACAATCCAGACTCATTGACGTATTTCTTTGGCTGTATACCTCCGCCTGTAGGGGTGTCACGGACCGTTACATCCTCTTTTTCAACGTGATGAGCGATTGCAGATCTAGGATTAGTAAAAATTAAAGCGTTGGCTGCTTCACTCGCACCGAACCATTCAATCCCGTCCACTATAATTACAGGCAGATCACCAAACATTTGATGGTTGAAGCTTTGTAATTGACTCACTCTTTCATCTCCTTTCATTGCTTGGTTGGTTGGTTGGTATCACCCAAGATCAAATCACTTGTTTTTCGATAAAAGGATATTTCTCATGGAAAAACCTTATCGGAACCTTTCCCCTTTCAACCCAATATCCTTTTCCTTTCAACTCCTCATTCATTGCCTTTATTCTTAATTGTGCAGTTCGAATTGAATTGAGGCTTAGCAGATTCATTACATCCTTTGTATTGTAGAAGTGTTTCACCTTAATGCACCTCTTACCCTAACAATAATTTCAGTTTGAACAATTTTATTGAGTAACATTAATCAAGGAACTCTTTTGTGACTTGATTGTTTCTCTCTTCATAACTTTCACTTCTAAATCCAGAGCTTCACATGCCTTGTAGATTGTCGTTTCATTCCAGCGTTTTTTACCTGACAATATTTCATGGATGTATTGAGGAGTATATCCTGTCATTCTTGCTAAGTCTGATGGAGTTAATCTATTAGCTTCTAATACCTTTTTGATCATTTCTGAAAATCCCATTTTTTCACCTCCTGAGAAAATATTAATCTAATAGCTTCATAATAACAAAGAGCAAATTGAAGCAAATAGATTCATTTCAGAGGAAAATCAAGCATTTTACGCTATATGCTTCATTTTGCTCAAATATGCTCTGTTTTTCAACTATTAGCTTGTTGTATATTAAGCTAAAAGCTGATAGATTATAAGCAGATGGTTTAAAAGTGGATATATCCATAGAAGGGTGAATTAAAAAATGGAGAATAGGATACGCAAGATTCGCAAGGAGAAAGGTATTGCTGGAACCGTCATAGCTGCTTTATTAGACATTACTCCTCAGTATTACTATGAGATAGAAAGAGGAAAGAAAAGATTAAGCGCTGACATGGCCGCAAAGTTGTCAGGTTTTTTCAATGTTACATCTGACTATTTGCTCGGTCTCACTGCAGATCCGGACGTAAATGCAGATCCAGCTACATCAACCACCAAAGATAATCCTTACGCCTTAACAACAAAAGAAGAGAATGATATTGCGATCAAACTAGAAAAAATGATGGAAGAACTTGAAGGTGACACCTCTATCGCGTTCATGGGAGAACCTATGGACGATGAGGACAGGCAATTGCTGCGGATTTCTTTAGAGAATACACTCCGAATGTCAAAACAGATGGCTAAAAAGAAATTTACTCCTAAAAAATACCGCAAATAACCTCCGGGGGTTATCGAATGGATTCAACAGAACAACGCATTCAACACCTTATAAAAACTCACGGAACCAACGACCCCTTTAGAATGGCAGCACAGAGCAAAATTGAGGTTCTATTTGAGGACTTAGGAAAAAACATTTGGGGATATTATGCTTGCATGAATCGAATAGCGAGCATTCACGTCAATAATCGATTAGACGAATTCCGCACCAAATTTGCAATGGCACATGAATTTGGACACCACACTCTCCATCAAGGAGTTAACACACCATTCCTACGAAAAAACACGCTCTTTTCGATTGAGAAAATTGAGCGTGAGGCAAACAACTTTGCGGTCAAGCTTATCGTAGGGAATGTACAACCTGAATACGGTGAAACAAAGCAGTGTTTCTTACTTCGCTGTGGGATTCCAGAAGAGTTTCACGTTTTCTACTAACTTGGTAGGTCTCGCCACCAGGCGGTTCACTATAAATCAAAAAAGAACACACGTTCGCAAGAAAGGGGATTTTTTGATGCCTGTTTACAAGGATGAAGAACGTAAATCCTGGTATTTCAGAGTCAGGTACAAAGATATGTACGGACGAAATCAACAGAAGATGAAGCGAGGATTTAAAAAACGCGGAGACGCCATTCTTGCAGAAGCTGAATTTCTAGCCAGTATTAAGGACGCTTTTTCAAACGATGTAACATTAGATCAAGTATTCGAACACAACATCAAGCATAAAAGACTAAAGGATAAAACCGTTCGAAGGAGAACCAATGAGTATAATCTACACATTAAGCCTCGGTTCGGCCACATTAAGGTGAAGGACATCAACATTCAGCAGGTACTCGACTTTAAAACCCACCTGGAGAACAGCTTTCAATCGCTTAATAGCGCAAGAACAGTTTACAGTAACTTTAAGGTGCTTATTAATCACTCGGTAAAGTTTTTTGGACTCCGTTTAGATCCCACACTTGTCGTAGACCCGATACAACGGGTAAAACCAAAAATTAATTATATAAAACGAGATGAGTTTGAGCATAGAGTTAATGAATTTGATATCAATCACTATAAAGAACTGACCAGGCTTTTATTTTACACCGGTCTACGAGTTGGAGAAGCACTGGCGTTAACCTGGAAGGATATCGACATTGATAAAAATCAACTCTACGTGAACAAGACACTTGATATCAACACCAGAGAACCAACATCACCAAAAACTGCAGGCAGTGAGGGCTTTGTCCCCTTTCCAAATTTTATTACTGACATGTTAAAAGAGATAAAAAAAGAATCCATAAAAAAAATCTACGGATTCAATGACAACTTATATGTGTTCGGTGGGTTAGCACCGTACCACTACTCGCATTACCACAAAAAGTTTAAAGAGATATTCCCAAAACTGCGCATACATGATTTGCGTCATAGCTATGCCACGCACTTGATTAACAATGGTGTTGACATTTATCTCGTAAAAGAATTGATGCGCCATGACGATATCAAACAAACTGCTAACACTTATGGTCATCTCTACACAGAAAGAAAGCAAGAAGTTATGAGCGTATTTGGATAAACGGTATCATAATGGTATCACGTCATCATCAGATACCGTTTATCTCATAGTACGCTTCACTTTATATTATCCAATAGAGCCTTCCATCTCGACAATGTTTAGGCGAAAACAAAACACAAAACTGCATAAAATCAACGTTCTTGGCGTTTTGCGCAATGGATTTTCCGCCTCTTTCTTCTATATAAATGAGATTATGGTATCACGAGTGGTATCATACCAGACAGAACAATCCCCCTGATGACGAACAGGGGGATTTACATTTGACGGTATATCTATTCCATATGTCCTTCAACGGGTTATACGATTTGACAAAATCTTAGCCCAATCCATGTAACCTTAAGATTCAGATGGCGGATCTACTAGTTCGAACTTTAGACCTGTAATTATTTCAGCTAAGGTAAGTTTGCAACGATCAGGTAAATCCGTTTTGAGAGGGTCAATCTCAACCTTTTTTCCATCAATAAGCATGTAGTGGGTACCAATCTTTAATTCTGGACGTCTCCTTTTTTTCATGCTGTGATTGTTCCTTTCCTAACTTCCATTGATCTTTAGCATAAATAATCATAATACCACTGTATATTTACATTGACCAAAAATCATCATGTGCCTTCTTTGCATCGATTTGTCTCACTACATTAAGTATCTTCTTTTTTGTCGCGTTGCCTGGAATATAATGTTGATCAGAACAAACCCGGGTGGCTGTATCCTCACTTATTTTTGCTGTAGCAGCTAGCCACCTTTGTGACTTCCCCTTTGAATCCAACCACTCCCCTACTTTTGATCGTGGTTTACCCAAACCGAACATAGAATCACCTCAATAGAAGTTTGGACAAACCTTTAGAAAATTAGTCCAAACATCCGCAAATTTTGCGGAATAGTGGACAATCCGTTGCGCATCACATAGTAACACAACAGCACGCAGCCTTACCTAATGCTGCGCTGCATAACACTATCTTGGAGGTGCTGTGATGGCAACGGAAAGAAAGCCCGTATGCTTTAATGTCAACGATCCGCTTGAAAGAGAAATGTGGGAGATTTCCAAAACGTTGAATTTTAGCGCCTGGGCAAAAGGGCATCTTAAACCGATGGCTCTAGCCCGGATCGCTGAGCGACAGTCAATCAATGAACAGAAGCGAATCGCCATTCCTGTGCCTGTTCGAAGGGTGGTGGCCTCCAATGTCACGGAAGCGTAGGTACTACCACGAAGAACGGAAACGCCCAGTATATGTGGATAAGGATGACTTGGATGATGACAATGATGAGCCGGTGGACTTGGAAAAAACGGTCTCTAAAGTATCGTGGGGGCTACTGGCTGTGCTAAGTTTCGGAGTAATGCTTTCTATCGCTCATTCTCTTTACACTCCAGCTGCTCCACTATCATCTAACGACGGATATCGGGTGGTTTCGGTAAGTCGAGGTAGGTTACATGTGGAGGATTTGGGAACGGGGAAACAGGTAAGCCTCGATGATCAGCTGCTAGTCAAAGCAGCTCTGGACGGATCGATCAAACGAGGGGACGTCATTCATCGCTAGTGGCGTTACGCTGCGTTACATATCCTCTGTTTCTTGGGACAGGGCCTCTTAGTGTGCTCTGTGCGGAATGATGTTTTCGAACCAAGGAAAGATTGCGACGATTTGAAATTGAAGCAGGAAGGGAGTGGGGGAATGGATGTAGGGGAAACACATGAAGAATTGCCTCGGGTGACCTCGACTCATTCGAGAACAATGTATGGAAACCTAATCAAAGCTGCTGATAACCTGGACTTCCGAAACCCGATATTCAGCACGCGATCCAAGCGAAACAGGTCACTTGGCAGCGCGCAGGCGTTCATTGTGGAGTTGGCGCTATCTGACCGAATCTTTCGAGAAAAATTAAAACGATACATGATCGCTGGGGGAAAGCAGTTCGTCTACACCTCTGACTACTTAGACAAATATGTTTAAAAAAGAAAGCCCGTCTCCTTAATACAGGGACGGGTTAGCGATTTCTTGAATGCACTCAGGAATGTTATTTTTGGGGCTACCAACCATAGACGGCACAGGGTAAGCTCTCATCTGGTCGTGGTCATACGGCACAAGCAATGATTGTAATAGATCAGCATCGAACTTCTCGCGATCAAGCCATAATTGCTCGTCCTGTTTCCTCAAAATTACGGGCATACGGTCGTGAATATCCTTAACTACTTCATTTGGCTTTGTAGTGATAATCGTACACGTGTGCAGCTTTACGCCTTCTGGGTTGGTCCATGTATCGTACAAGCCAGCGAGTGCAAAGGGTTCGCCTGTCTTCATCATTATGCGCATCGGCTGCTTTTCCTTTCCGATCTTCTTCCACTCATAAAAGCCGTCAGCTGGTATGATACATCTCTTTCGAGCAAACAGGTTCTTGAACGCAGGTCTATCCTGGAGGGTCTCCGATTTTGCATTGATCATCTTGTAACCTACTTTTTCGTCCTTTGACCAAAAAGGAACAAGGCCCCATTTTAACTGGCCTATGCGCCTTTCTCCCTTATTCTCGATAATTGCCGGGATTTTCTGTCCTGGGGCTACATTGTAAATCTCTCGCCAGTCAAAGGGAATCTCTTCAATTCCAAACCTGTGCATGAGCTGGTTTGAATCAAACACTATAGTAAATCGTCCGCACATACCATCACCTCTTACTACAATCATAGCCTAACGATTGCATGGTAAACCAGCACTAAGCGGACAAAATGAAATCGACAAAAACGGGTGAACGCAGCATGCCGCTCTTGGTCCAGTTGCGGAATTTGACGCGTGCTTTAATAAGTGGCTGAACGTATACAAAATCGCTATCTTCCCCTGTAATCAGAGGTTTTGCTACACCATAGAATGCCTGTTTATGGGTTGGTGGAACTCCAAGCTCGATCACACCTGCAGGTCGTCCGTTCACTTGCGCTAGCCATCCAAAGTCACCTTTTCGATAGCCAGCTATGCTCACGTCAGCATACGAGTAGTTGATAATCTTTACGAAATCGTCTGTGCGCTTGCCAGCATGATAGCGACCATCTTTACGTTTTACGACCATGCCTTCCATATTACGTTTAACGATCAGATCGAAAAGGTCTTCACCACGTCCGTCAATATACGCAATCTTGCTCATCGTTGGCGTATCCGTAATTGCGCGATCGAGAACGGACTTTCGCTCAAGCAACGGCAGGTCGCGAAGGTCCGCGTCGTCATATCGTAAGATATCGAACACTACATATGATATCGGCAATCGTGATTTCTTCGATTGGAACCGCGACATCGTCAGCTCGAAATCCGGTATACCTGTTACTGGGTCAATTACCGCAAGCTCTCCATCAAGGATCATGTCCGGGCCATCAGTAATTAGTTCGGGATACTTCGCTGTTACATCATTATTGTGCCTGGTAAACAGTCGTGTCTTTCCGTTACTTCGCGATAATTCCAAGCGATGACCGTCTATCTTCGGTTCGTAAATGCATCGACCATCCGAGAAGGGTGTATCAACTTGCTCCAAAAGCATCGGAGATATAAAATCCATATAGCATCACCGATATAATTGTATCAATCATGACTTATACGTGCGCTGGTAATTACTCGTAACTCACTTTCATGATGTCAAGGAACGGAATTTTTCTTGTTGCTCCGTTTTCGTCTACATGAACGAGCCTTGTGCGCGAATCAAGAACCGTGATCCGCCCACGTACTTTCTCAGCCTCGCCCCAGACGGATAAAGCCCTTTCGTCGCCATCCTCTTTTGCTTCCACAAGCTGGTTTCCTAGGTCCTCTAATTCAAATTCATCCCGCGTTGGTCGTTTGGGTGTGGCCGCTTTTGCCATGCTACTTCCCCCATTGTAATGATTAAAGTATTAACCTTTAACATCAGTAATCCTATCTAACTCTATCCACTGGCAGTCCTCGTCGCTCACCAATTTAATGCGCCGGGCATTCTGATCGATACACTTTACCTCGCCCCACATACTACAGATACTTCCCAGTTCCCCCTTAATCGGATTCCACCAAGACACTGTGATGGCATAATCATTGCGCGCCGAGTCACGGATAATATAGTGAAATGATTCCAGCTCATCTTGTTCGATTGTCGGCATGGAAACCAGTTTCTCGTCCTCTTTCATCTGGAGATACAACTTCCGCTGCTCTGGCAAGACGAAACGCATAAACAAAGGGTTATCAATCCTACTCGTCATATCCTGGACCCCTTCCTTTCCCAAGCTTCTAATACGGCCATTTTGTCCGGCTCCGAACGTTGCCACTCGATATATTCCTCGCGTGCCAAGACCTCCAGCACTGTCATTATGCCACCTCTGTTACGTCCTGTTTTGATACACAGCTCGCTTACCGTCGGCGTGCGACGACGTCCGGCTGAATAATTCCCGATCACCCTTAATACTTTGCGCTCGATATCAGACAGCAACGTCCTCACCCTTGATAATCGTAATTGTTCGGGGCGACGATGTCTCCCAATGTATACGTCCATTCTCCTTTAGCTTTTCGAGATGTCGATGCACCGTACTGGATGATCTTAAACCAACCATTGTACCCAGTTCCCTAATACTTGGTGCGTACTGGTTCTCTTGGATATATTGGCGAATGGCATTAAGTACATCATTTTGCCTAGCAGTAATGTATCTCATAATTAGGCCCCTTTCTTTGTTACAGATGCAGGATAAATAGCTAGGATATTGTCTATGACGAATACTCTTGGAGCACGTTTGGTAAGGCAGTATGCTTTCAATCGATCCTCTACTATCTCCAATGGACGTATAGTACGTTTTGTTGTCTGTTTGTCGCTACCTAGATAAATGATTTGAATATGTTGTTGCTGATTTATCGCTCGTTGCAATTCGTTTACCATGTCGTTCGCCCCCGGAACAGAACTTATGTTCGTATTATATGCGAACAAAGCGCGAACATACAACTATAAATTTTCCCAGAAACCATTTACACGTATTATTATACGTGTTATAATGGGATCATAAGGGAGGTGAATCATGGCTAGTCACTCATCAAGAGAGATAATACGGGCACTTGAACAAGACGGATGGTACTCGGTACATACATCAGGAAGCCACTGGCAGTTCAAACATCCGACCAAGCCCGGGCGAGTGACGGTTCCACATCCTAGAAAAGACATTCCACTCGGTACACTAAAGAACATCGAGAAGCAGGCGGGGATTAAACTCTAATCCCCCTTGTTTCCCCGATATTAAATAAAAATAAAACATAATCGTTCATGTGATTTATTCCGAAAACGATTCTTTTCGGAAATTACACTAACTAAAGGCGGTGACGACAAATGAAGAAAGATCGGTATTTCTATCCCGCGTTGTTCCACTACGCGCCCGACGGCATCTCCGTAACATTTCCTGACCTTCCCGGCTGCATCACTTGCGGAGACAACTCGGAAGAAGCCTTTCGCATTGCACGTGAAGCTATGGCGCTGCACCTCTACGGAATGGAACAAGATGGCGAAACGATCCCAGAACCCTCCGCACCGACTGCGTTGAAGCCGGATCCTGCCGAAGTTGTTACGTTAATAGAGGCGTGGATGCCTCCGTTCCGTGACGAGATAGAGAATCGTGCAGTGAAGAAAACATTGACCATTCCTAAGTGGCTCGATGACATAGCACAAGAACATAAGGTGAATTTTTCACACGTTTTGCAAGACGCTTTGAAAAAGCACCTCGGTATCTCTGATAGGACCAAATAACGCAACAAAGCCCTCCCCCGTTAACCGGAAGGAGGGCTTTGTCATTTTCAAGTCATTCAACAACTACTGGAGTAACCGCCTTGTCGCAGTATAATCTAATATTCGAACAAGTGGGGAACGTGCAAATAAAAAACCACTTCTTTTTATGGAAGTGGAGGTAAAAGCCCAATTACTTTTGCGACAGTTACACCAGCTGCAGAGGTTCGTAGCGTTTCTGAGAAAAGCTTAAACACTCCTTTTGCTCTTTCCCAGTTACTTTTTTTAACAGCTTCTTGTAAAGTCTGATAATCAGCCAATGCATCTGTTTTTTCTTGTCCTTCAGGTAATTTATTGATTTCAGTAAGAAAAGCAACTAACGCTTCCGAATTGATTCCGTTTGTTTCAGAATATTGCTGATCTACCTGGTCACTTTGTACATTTAGGTTTCCCTTAAACGCTGATTGATTGAAACTATCCGAGATAGTTCTTTGATCCAAGCTTAACTCCCCCCCGTTAAGTATTATTTGCTGTACGATAATAGATGCTATTTTCTCCTGACTTAAACCAACTCTATTTAAATCAAAAAGAGTTGTGCCTGAGGCGTTTACTGCAGGATGCCCAGAGGAAGGTCTGGTTGTCCTGTCACCTTTTTTTTTACGTGTTCCACATATGGAGGAAGAAAATCAAAAGCAATCCAGACCTTCTCGGGATTTGGAATATATGTAACATCACAAATGTGACATTTTCGTTCTTCTTTCACAATATCTGACGGGGAATCTACTGCATAGTCACTATCCCCATCAGGGCATTCAACTTCAAAATATACCCTTAGTTTCTTACCGAGTAGTGTAAGCAGATGCTCAGTAACAAATTTAAGATCAGCTATTCCTGTTCGTGTACAAACATAGTGAGGTGAAAAGTGCTTTTTTCCTTCTACTGCCATTTCCTCTAATACATCATCGATAAGAAATGTAGACATGCACACTCACCTCACTTGAATATTGTTACCCCTTAGTTTCAACCACAAGTTCCTCATCGTCAAGTCCCTGATTAATGTCTTCTTCTATTTGCGGGAACTTAATCCTTAGAATCTCTTGCAGAACATGATCAATAACTTCTTCTCCGACCTTTGTCCGGAACCAGAGCCCCTCATCTGTAATAACATATGAAATGTCCTCTTCAAAACCAAAGCTGTACGTAAATCGAAACACCAATGTTTTCTTTTTCATCGGAGTCCCGGTAAATTCCTTCTTGTATTCCTCAGTTGCCTCTAAATCTTCAACCTGTGTATTTGCTGTAACTTCTTTGGTAGCGTATACACCTTCAGTCATTTTATGCTTAGCAGCACGAAGTCTTGCTCCTAATCTTTGAGCCAACTCGTTTGCTTGCAGGTCGTTTAGCTTAGTGATTTTGTCCCAATAAACTTCTTCGTTAAAAATATCCATAACCCCAAGAACTGCTTGCTTAAACAATTCATTTTGAGATTGACTGGCACGTATTTCAAAAGAAAAAGGTGAAAAATGGATAATGACGTACTCAAGAATTTGTGGTGATCGTACTACAATTTCAAAATCCTCAAGAAATCTACGTGGAGTTCCTAGTAGTGAGAAGGCCAAAACCATTTTATTTCCTAGTTCATATGCCCTAATAAGCTGGGGTTTCTCGTTTAGTTGCGGTCGTATTCCCCGTTTGAAAATGGTATCCCCGTATTTTTGGATCAGATGATCCCGAAAGTAGTCTTTGTTGTGCCATTCTGCTGGAATACCACTCATCATAACGTGAATATTAACTGCCGTTGCTCCTGCAAATTGGAACTGATCCGCTAATGCTCTCCCTAATTCAGGAACCTTATCTGATATTTCCTCAGCCATTTCATCTATTGAATTTTTTCTTGCGTCCAGTTCTCGCTCAGAAATTATTTGCTTAAGTGCACCAGATGGAACTTCCATTATTAGAATATCCTTCAAAGCCATACACTAATCAACCCCTCCCATCAAAAGACCTATGATCTAGGGCTAATTTATCATTTGTGGATATTATTTACAACAAAAAAGAGAATATATTTAATAATCTCACTATTTGTTCAGTGCTTTTTTCTCTGTTAAACATTGGTCACAGAAAATACGAAAGCCCTCTTCAGAAAAATAATCCAAAAGGAGGGCACTCGAGTTATACCTTGTGCACGTTTTTCTATTGTGATTTCCAAGTCCGTTCTCTCATATATCGGTACATCCGAGTAACCAACCACGCCCATGCCTGCTTTCCGCCAATCATAGCAAAGCCGTTTCGTATACGTGTCGGTAAAAACTCATATCGATCAATGAGTTCTTTTTCCTTCGTAAATAGTAGGGCTTCGAACTGCGGGTACTTACCCTCAATGTCGGCGATAAAGGCGTAGACACGAGGAAAGAGGTCAGCACTCATTGCCCCTAAAACTAAAAAGAGCAGAGCCATTAACCAGCCCCGCTCCTGAAAAAAGAGAACCGTTTGCGTAAACCACTCCATACTACAGCACCCCTTTCAACAACACAGTTTTTGTCGTTCCATCCCATTCCACTTGCTTGCCAAGGACTTCAGCTAGCACACGAGCCGGCGCATAGGATGTCCCTTTTTCATTTCTAACTGCTACCTCGACCCCATTTACAGTCACTTTTTGAGTTACAGGGTCCCATCCTATCGTTCCCCCTACCGCCTCTGTGATGGCACGAACCGGAACATAGGACACTCCATCAATGAGAAGCCCTGTGGCATCTAGCTTTAGACTAATTTGACAAGTATCCACAGTATTTTGTGTTTTCTGTGGATTCCCTGTGAGTAACTTCTGTACATCATCTTTAAATTTGGCCCACGCTTGAGCAGCTGTTAACCCAGTGAATCTCCGCGCGTAATCGTCCCCTACGAAGTAAGCCGGGCAGTTCTTTCCGGTAATGTCAAAATGACGCCACAGGTGATCTACGCCCCAGCCGTAGCGTTTAAGGATGTCGGCAGCCAGCTCCAGCGTGTTCTGGTACATCGCCTTGAAATCTCCATCTGCGTTGACACACATCTCGATTCCAATGGTGCAGTTATTTGGATACGAGCTCAGCTGCTTGAGTGCATCAGGCTTGTACGTCTTTGCACCAACGTGATACCCCATCTCGTTTTCAGGCAGGCAGCGAATGATCTGCGTGTCATCAACGATGTACTGAGTGCTAGCTTCAGTCGTTGGCTTATTGAAATAGTTCCGGTTAGCTACTGCATTAGCGCCCTTGCCCTCATTTGCTGTCCAGTGGATGACTACACCCTTTGGCGTAATCTTAGTGCCGGGTCGTGCTGTTTTGTTCGTCAGGAGCATGTCTGTAATATTAATAGGTGCCCCTTCCTTTCTTTGAACATCGTATTGATAGAGCTTGTACTGCTCAATGATTTCAATCAGTTTCTTTGGATAGACAGGATCTGTAGCGTATTTTGCGTCATAGACCTCCTGGCATGCTGTTTTCCAATCAGCACCAATCACTTTTGAATATCGCGGTTTTAAAAGGAAATCTGTATGATCCCGTATGCTCTCCGTCCAATTGTTGTACTTGCGGAAGGTAGAGGCTTTCTGGATCTTCTTGCCATTCACAACTTCATCAGATACCTTTTCATAGCTGCCAGCAGGACCAGTGCCTTTTATGCCAAATAGATTTTTAGCATTCACGGCCAGCTCAGAAGAGCCCCATCCAGATTCCAGAATAGCCTGAGCGATCGTTAATGAAGCTGGTATGCGAGTCTTGTGCATGTCCTCAACAGCAGTCGGTGCAATCCGTGAAATGAATTCCTGTTGATTCACTTTGTTGACTCCCTTCGCGCAGATCGCTCTGCCTTCGCTTTGATCTCAGAACCAACCATCTTCTCAATTGATTTTGGCATTGGCCAGCCTGCACGATGAGCATTTGCGGTCATACTGTTCCATGTGTGGTAGAGTAGACCGAATGATACCCCATAGAACAGGAATCCGGGTGTGCCTATCACCTTATCCAAAAGATTTGCGAATGCTGGTAGTGCTAATAGAAACAGTGTACGTGGGATTCGGCTTAGGCCATATTCTGAGGAATACGTTTCATCTTTTTTCGATGCAGCAATGCCGGTTACCCAATCAAGAACAAATGCAAAGAAAAGCACGGTCAAGATGTCCACGCGATTACTGCCATAGAAATACTGAAAAACAGATGATAAAAGAGCCCCGATTGTTGCTGCCATTCCGTTCGCTGGGGTGGCTACGTTATCTAAGCTTTGAAGAAACTTCATCGTTTCATCTTCCTCCTCACCCCCTTGGGGCAAAAAATCAGGGAGCCACGTCAGCAGCTCCCCAACAAAAAAATCACCAGCCTAGAAATCTTGACCGGTGATTTGCTTGTATTCTTCCGGTGTGATTTCACCAAAAGGATTTGTTTGAGTTTTTACAGCCAGGCGAAGCTGATCCGCATTTACCCATTTCATGTTAAAAGCGAGCATCCAAAATGCCATAGTTATTCACCTCCCTTCAATTGGATTACTTCAAGTGTCAATAAGGCTACCTTTTGCCCGAGTGATGAAATCAGCATGTCTTTTTGCATGTTCTTGATCTTCTCCATCGCTAGTTCTTGTCCCAAAGCACCGACAGACATTTTCTCTTGAATAATCGCATTCTGGGCATCTTGGATTTCGCTGACTGGTTTTTCAAAATCCAAAGGTATCGTCAATCGAATGCACCCCCAAACCCTTTGACAGTGATTGGCTCTGTCGCTGTTCCTTTCTCAATACGCACGCGAATACTGACTCCCCACGTTGCAGCTGTTTTCTGTGCGTTTTGGAACACATAGCCACGACCGTAGCGTGCATTGAAGGAAATGTCCTCCCAGGCAGGAACAGCGTCAAATGCGTTGTTCGTTGCCTCAGCCACGAATACAGCCCCTGGAGGCAGTGACATGTCCATCGTCAGTAGAACACGCTTGGCAGCTACGTCAGTCGTCCATGGCGTTTCAATCTCAAAGGAGATTTGATTCTCGAATCGTGTAAGGGTGTATATCCTGGTCGACTTCGCGCCTTGGTCGTCTGTAGCCTCGATCGTCAGTGTGTGTACCACACCAGGCTCCATCTTGAGCCATGCGTCGGGTGAAATCTGGAACGTTTCTTGTCTACCAGAGACGCCAGCAAATGTGCGGACTACTAAGCCATTGAGCTTCTCGGTAACGGTGAATGGATTACTCTCTGGGTCTGCCACGCTGTAATTGACCGTTGGTGCAGCTTCGAGAATGCCTAGATCACGGTTACTATCGCTGATTACAGGAGGGCGGTTCCAGATCACTCTGAACTTCCGGATCACCTCAGTGCTCTTGCCGCCTTGGTCATCCTCGGCCCATACCGTAAGGGTGTGGTCAACGTTTTCTGCCAGGTCAGCACCGGATACATCTACGGCTCCGTCCCACATTCGCTTCCCTTTGTAGGTTAGATTCTTGGCAAAAGAAATAGGCGTGCTTCCGTTTGATACACCGGATTGCAACGCCCTTACGGTTCCGTTATTAATTTTGTATTTGCTTGTGACTACATTCCCGCTGTCCACTTCTGTTGCAGACCCCTGAACTGCCATCGTGTTGCCTTCCGCTAATGAAAGATTATTGGCAGGTGAGGTGAGCGTGAGTGTTGGTGCAGTATTTGTTTTCGGCTCAAGCATAAACAAGGTGCTGGCACCATAACCGGTCCCGCTGTAAAACGAGCGCATATCCAAGCCGGTCAAACTATTCTTATTATGCATGTAACTTAGCATAACTTGATTACCATACTTGTCTTGCGGTTGACCTTCGTCTATAACTTCAAAAAAGTTTATTTGAGGAGTAAATCTATAATTACTATCAGCCGAATTGAATACTGCTGCTAATAGATTAGTTATAGTCGCATTTATCGTGCCTTCAGTTGGCTGAAAATTAGTATTGGCAGACATTGCCTGTGATGCTTTTTGATGTATGCTTTTCACATTTCGAAACGCATGGATACGTCCGCCCCAGTTCGATGTATATGCGCTCGAAAAGACAACGTTACCCGTACTGCTTGTGGCAAACCTTGTATATATTGCATAGCTGCTGCTTCGAATACTTGGGTACGTGAATTGAAGTGTCCATCCAGATGGAGTACTTATATTACCTTGACCGCTACCGTTTTGAATAACTGCGACAAGAAGATCATCTGTAATAACCCCAACGGCAAGGGGAACTGAAATGCTCGTTCCACTTGCCGTTGAAGCAACCGCTCCACTTCCTACATACTCTACCTGTTTTTTGCCTGTTGTCGGGATGGAGAAGTCAACCTCTAAAACTGGACGGTTTGCAACGGTAGGGTTGTTGGCAGAACTTAATTGGATGTTTACGCTTGTTGCTTCATTTGGAAGCTTAAATAACATCCCACAATTTTTGTCACCATTTATCCAATCTTGCACTAATGTTTTCAAATCAAATTGATGAAATCCGTTGGTTGCTGTAAAAGAAAGAGTTGCTACAGCTGTTGAATTGAAACTAGGAGCAATTGCCCATGTAGCACTAGTGTCTACCCAATCTGTGATTACCTTGTGCAGGTTAACGGAGCTAGCAACGCCCGACTCTTTGTACAACTTTAATACTGCGCTATTGATAACGGCGTTATTTGGAATCAAGCCGAGATCAAATAATTGCAACGCTCTATCAATAGTTGAGCCGCCTTGGATCGCTATAGTATTTTCTGTTCCATAGTTAGTTGACGCATTGGTGCTGTTCATACGTGTGTCTCTTACCACTGAATTTGCAGGTGAAATCGCGACCAAATTCCCTTTCGCCAGACCAAAAACACCTTCAGTTGATGTTGTAACTCCGCCTTTTCCGTCATCCGCAATAACACGCCAATAGTACAATCCAACTGCCCAAGCAGTGCTGATTCCTTTCTTGGACATCGCTGAACCAACGCTGGCGTTGTAAATGTTTGAAGCGCCTGCCGATGTACCTACCTGCAATGTATAGGTTAGTGCGTCACCGTCAGCATCGCTACCCGTCCATTGAAAGTTGACGTCAGTACCCTGCTTGATGGTTTGGTTATTGGTTGGGCTAGTCAGCGTTACAGATGGCGCGTTATTCCAAGGCAAAACATACGTATCAGTCAAACTTGTTGAACCATTTCTTCCACCCACTACAAATACGGCTCCGTCTGGCAGTGTTGACTGACCGTGTCCCGCGCGCGCTGAAGGTAAGTCTATGTACCTTGTCCATGTGTTTTGGACTGGATCATAAACATAAGCCTCGGCAGTAGGTTCATCGTTTGATCCTACACGCACCAGTCCGCCAGTGATGAGCACTCGACCGTCAGGCAGTGTAGACTGACCGTGTTTGTTTAACCCGATCGGCATGTCTGCCACACGAGTAGTTGATAAGGTTGCCGGATCAAATATATAGCAAAGTGGTGAGGGTCGGCCCGTCGATCCAACCCCTCCAGTAAGTAGCACTCGACCATCGAGCAGCAGTGACACGCCAATACCAGTTGGGTCTGGGTTTGACCCAAAGTCTCTCACATACTGCCAAGTGTCTGTACTTGGGGTATACAGATAGATTGCTGCGTTTCTCCCAAGCGTACCATTAGAGATAACAAGCACTCGTCCATCTTGTAGCAGGCATCCTCGTGCGGCGCCGGCAGCTGGAGAAACTTTTCTTGCGATTGAGGTGCCTGTTACAAAGTTGTACTCGAGAATGTCATCAAGGTAGGTGTTGGACAAGCTCTTGCCGCTGATTATCAGGACTTTTCCACTTGCCAAGCTAATCTGCAAGTGATCTTTTACACCATAGCTTATGTTGTTGTAATCGCGTAAAGAGTGGTTTGTCCACTTGTTTGTCGAAAAATCATACTTGTGCGCATTGCCAGTTGCAGCAATGTCTCCAGTAATAAGAACGTTTCCATCCGGCAAAACAGACTGACCAAAATATGCTCTGCCCGCAGGCAAACTAGCTACGGGTGACCATGTTAATGCCATTGATATTCCTCCTTTCTTCGTTGACTCTTACTTGATCATCAGCCTAGCGTTGGCAGGATCAAACCAGCCCCGCTGTATCTTCACGCCTGCTGGATTTGCAAACGATACCGTGAAACGGTTGTTTTTGAAGTCGTTCAATACGGCGTCTTCTAACGTCTTGACTCGTGTTTCTAAACTCGCTAGACGCGGACCATGGTCCTCAACAGCTGTCACTGCTTCGCTAATCCCCTGCTCCCAACGGTTTGCATCGTCTTCTGTTGGTGTATCTTCATATTTCCAGTCTAATTTAGCCTGAAATGGCACTGTTCAGGACCTCCTTTACTTCGATCGTTTGGCGAATGGCTGTATCAGATGAAATCGGTACATACACCTCATTCGTACTCACAACATTACCTAGTGCGTTTTGTGGTTGAATGAGGCGAACTTCACTGACGCTGGCTGCTGGAACCAAATACTCCAGATACAGCAAGTTGCCACACACTTCTTTGACCAAAAAAGAAGTGATCTCGAAACTTTCGTTCAAGACCACCTTTGTTATATAGCTATTAATGAAACCAGCAACATCTGAAAGAAACCGGTCTTCAATCATTTGATTTGTTCCTCCTCACCGCGTACAGCAAATGGTGTGACACCGAGTTTCCATGTAGTGGATAATTTAGTCATTCGAGTGAGAACAGCCTTTGATATTCTCTCTGCCAGCTGAATAGCATCGTGTAAAGCTGTTTGCTGTTGATACACCATGTTCGCCGGCTTTACTTGCTGAACAGTATGAACGACTTCTTTGAACACGGGTGCATCATCAATTTTTGCTGTCACATACAAATGAAAGTTCTGAACATCGACGACAACTTTAGCAACCCCGGGCCCAACGAGTTGATCGAGTCGCTGCTGCAAGAATCGCTCAGTAAATGGAGGTTTTGTAGACAGGCGATTGATGATCCGTTGTCTTCTAAATTCAAGCGACTCCACTCTTTTATCGGCTTGAATTCCGAGCATTTTCTCTCGTCTGGCAATGCCACTTTCGCTGGACGTTTCTACGAATTGATCATCTAGCAATTGCTGGACAGCGTTAGCCAACAAGTCACATTCAGGTTCAGAGGCGTTCGCTATCTCTTCAAACTCCCTGACGTCGTATAACTCTTCTGGCAGATACGATAACAAGCGGTTAGGTTGCGACAATCACAACACCACCTTGAACGGGCACTTGCTCTTTCCCTACAACTAGGTTACTTTCCACTCCATTAATCTTGGTGCCGCTAACATCAAGAACACCGGGCACAGTAAGGAACCTAGCCTCGATTTGACTCAAGCGAACAATTAGCTGCTCTTCGTCTTTCCAAGTCTTGCGGAGGGCCAGCAAATAATCTCCTATGGCTTCCTCGATTTCTGGCTGTATCTGCTCAGGTGTGGTATTTGTATCAAGCGTTAAAGTCGTTTCAACATTTACTGTAACGTCAGAAGCACCTGTAATCGTGACGCGATGCCCAATAGGCGCAAGGCCGATGCCCAGCCCACTATTCTCGACCGGATCAATTGCTGTTTGAACATCGTTCACTAACTCACTTGCTGGTGGGTTAAAATCGCTGCCGATAAGTACACCTTTGACGGTTCCTCCACCTTTCCACGTTGGGATGACTTTGGCTCCACCAACACCAGGGATATCGTTCAGCTTCTTTTTGTAGTCAGCGATGTTCCCGCCGAACGGCTTCTCATTCAATGAGTCAAAGTACTTCTTCCGCAATGATTCATCTGATTCTCTATCCTCACCAGGCACCAGCACATCAGCCAAAACTGCTCGAGTTAACCCGTCGATATAATCGATTGGAATCAAGTCTCCAAACTGACTGTTGCCGACAATCCCAAGAGTTTCGCATTCCAGCACGTATTGCCCAACTGAGATGCGTTCTACAGCGCGGTAGTTTAAATCTTCAAGCGAGAAACGGGCATCGAGTGGTATATCTACCAGTTGCCCATCGCGGCCGTAAAACAGACCTTTACGTTTGGCTGAGGATGCTTCCTTTTTGTTTACCCCCTGTTCAGCTGTACGCCGTTCCAAGGGTATCCCTGTAGCCTTGTCTGCATAGGATTGTTCCCAGTTGATGTCTATCTCCTTATAGAGCTGCGACAACTCTACAGCAGCAGGAGATAATGCGTTATAGATTATGCTTCCCTCGCGCTTATCAACGTCATTTGGAATGCGATCCAACATGCGTTGCATGATCTTATCAAACGTCATATGCTCATACACGCACGTTCACCGCCTTTTCCTCTTGGAAGTTCCCAAACACTGAAATAACCGTAAATGTAACTAAGGCACTATCACCTGAATGAGAGATACGGAAATCCTGAACTTCTCTTATGCGATCATCTTGGATGAGGGCTTCTCGAATCCTTCTCTTGATCTCAGATGAAAAATATGTTGAATCAGCGCCAGACATCTCCCTCAGCTCACCACCATAGTTCGAACTGTAGATGAGGTGTTCGAATCTCTCTGTTCCTAAGGTAAGGCGAACAGCTTGCTTTACTGCTTCAATCCCATCTATCATTCCATATATTCTCTTGGTAACTGGGTCCAAACGATATGTTCGGCTGGGCTGTTGTTGCACTTCTTCACGCGAGTTATTTAATATGCTCCCTTGTGGTATCACCACTCTCACACCCTATCTAATATGACATAGCTTTGTCCGCCTTGTACTCGCAGTAGTAGCAATGTATCTCCTGGCCTCAGAATCTTCTGTTTGACATCTTCACCTAGAACAAAAAAATCCTCCGAGAGTATGAGACGTTGATCAACGTTCACCTCAAGAGGATTTTGCTGTGTGATGGTACCGAAGTGGATCGCCACAGGATTGCTGTCTTCAATTGATCCAGCCGCAGCTTTCTTGATGCTATCCAATAACCCCATTAGATCAACCTCATTTCCATACTCATGGTGTGGTCCCCCTCATCAAATTTATGTGTACATTCGTCCACAAGAAAAAGCTGATTAATTCCTAGCTTGTCGATAATAATCCGAACATAGCTACCTGCACGAATTCGCACATCACCAATAGCTTCAATTCGAAACTTCCTTTGCTCGCGGTTTTTCGTTTCAATGAGCCGTTGAAGCATTTCGTTTATTTGGGCTGCATTAAGATCCTCGTCTACTTTGTGAAAAAGCTGTAGCTTACCCCATTTGTCAATATTCGCGCTGTCCTGAATAATGTATACATCTCGTTTCTTCGTGTTCTTGTTGTCTTGGACGAGCTTTACCCGGTTATAGGAATCTTCGATAGAGCGAAAGGAATCATAACCTATCATCAGGCTTGCGTCACCAATGAAAAAATCCACCACTCGATTTTCTATATTCTGTAGCGACAAAGCACCGAAGTCATCAAAAAATGAGAAGTTTCTACCCGAGTTGATTAACGTCATGGTGAGGCCTTTCCAAATAATATCTAGAAGCTTTTTATTATCTTCCAGCATTTTTGGAATCTTGTACCCAGTGTCTTCAATGACTCCAGTCTTCAAGCTAAAATCATCAGCTATTCTTTTGATCACTTCTGAGGCTGTTATGTTTTTAAACACATATGTGTCGTTTGCCAATAAATAACGGATCTGATCGTAAGCCTTGATTGTTACATCCTCATCTTGTCCATCAGCAATTTCGAACACATATCCATAAAACAAATCAGCGTTAGGCTCAACGCTTCGAATTCGGATGACGTCTCCGGTGTTCATGGCAAAGGAAGTATCCTGGTAGATACCTCCCTTAATGAACGTAAGATCAATTGATGATGGCTTTCCAATGCGACTCATTTTCCAAGTAACTGACGAAACGATCTGCGATATATCCCACAACGTCCCATTCCTGTTATCGATTACGACATTAAGCAAACAGCATCACCTACGTTTGTGGAATCTTCAGCACAAGTCCAACAGGAAGCTTTTTCAAATCAGCGTTTGTTAGACCATTTAGCGTTTGGATCTCTCTCCATCTAGAATCATCACCCAGTATTCTCCTAGCTACAATCCACAAGTTATCACCAGGTTTAAGCGTGTACGTTTCTGGCCGCACTCGTTCGTCAAGTCTCTTTGGTGGCTCTTTGATGAGTACAGTTTGTCCATTTGCATCCGTAGTAGTGGTAACCCTTTGTGCTGCGTAGAAAACGTACTTTTTTAAGATGATGCTGAATTCAATATCCCCGTTTGTCCCTGCGACTTCTTTCCAGTCGAAGGATTCGATTGAAACTGCCTCGTTTATATCGAAACTCTGCCCTGCATAGATGAAGCGCACAGGTCTTTTTGTTGCCATCCAACTCTTTATGTCCGCTACATATTCGAATGGAGGTTTTAAGTATTGAGGCTGCGTGACATAAGGATAAATCTGAGCAGGAAACTCACTTTCAAATTTAAAGATTGTAAGTTTCGGCGACTTGATCACATTTATTTCACCGAGGGCTTCAGTTGTGTAACTTTTGCTATTTTGGCCATCTCCAATTTCAATCTTCTCAGGCAAAACAGGAAAATAAATAATCTTTGCTTGATTGTTGAAACTCAAACTCATGTGCACATTATCCAAGGCCATACGCCCCCTGAGCAGAAGTTTTAATCTCTTCATCTAACGATTTTTCAATTCTGCGGATGATGGTATCAATGTCATATCCATTGTTGATGTCACCTGTTGTTACACTAACTGTGGGCTGTAACGTAACGAAGTTTTGAATGTTTTTCATTTCAGCAAGCTCCCGCATTACTTTCAAGTCCTCGCTGGAAATATCCACTTTCTCCTTGATTTTACCCACTTCGTTTACTCGGTTTAACGTTCCGTTTGACCAAGCATCTCCTTTGATCTTGATATCGTCCATCGTGTTGGATAGTTTGGAAAAAAGGTTATTGCCATAGTCTTTTCCGCTACCAAAGGCACTCGCTAAATTCTTTTCATTCATTCGATAACCCGAGAAATCTACAACGTTTTTTGTGCTGATAGGTTGTTCTAGTCGGTTTCTCATTTCGTTGATTTTGTCACTAACAGCGTGGATATTATTTGCATTGAACAGTTCTGCTTTTGTGAAATCGGTGCCAAACATTCCGTTCACCTCATCCACAAGCCAATTAAAACCTTCCAACGCTTTATTCACCGCGTTAAGAATTGACTTCATAAACTCACCCGCAAAGTCCTCCGCAGATCGTGCCATGTTGTACATGTGATCGAAGAATGCCATGTCCAGATCATAGATTAGCTTTTTTGCGGCGTACACCGGATCTATAAAGATGTTTGCAAAAAACTCTGCGAAAGCCAAAATGAAATTCCATGCAAAGCTAACTTGGTTATAAAGGAATGCGAACAACGAGGCGAATGCACCTGCAACGAATCCGATAATCTGCTGGGCGGATACTCCAAAATGATTAAGAACCGTCACAAGTAAAGCTATACCAGCAACGACTGCTAACACAGGCCACGCAGCTGCAACCCAAGTCGCAATCCAGTATGCACCAACTACTGTCAACACCACACCAAGTGAGAGCAGAATATTCTTCACGATCTCCATATTATTTGTTACGAGACTAACAAACCAAGCCACTCCATCTGCAGCTAATCTGATTCCAGAGGATAAACCATCTAGGAAACCCTGCCCCTGTGAAGTATCCATCCAATTCATCAAGCCTGCTATGGACTGTGTGAGCTTTTGTATTGGACCATCAGCTTTATTGAGTGTTGCGATCCAGGTTACCATCTTGTTCTGAGCCATCGTCATTACCTGTCCAAAGGTTACTGGCATTTTCGCAAATAGCTTGTTGATGTAAGCATCTTGTTTGGCGAAAGCAGCTACGATCTTATCAGAAGTAAGTTCCCCATCAGCACCTAACTGCTTTAAAGACCCCCGAGACACACCCAACCCATCAGCCAACACTTTCATCAGTAATGGAGCTGTTTCGCTCAATGAACGGAGCTCATCACCCTGCAAGACACCACTCGCCAAGGCTTGCGTCATTTGAAGGATGGCACTCTTACTTTCTTCAGCATTTGCTCCACCCGTAACGAGCAGTTTATTGAAACGTGAAGTGAAATCGAGCAAGTCTTTGTTTGTCTTGAAAACACCTTGTGTTGATGCCCCCAGTTGGGCAACCATGTTCGCCGTTTCTTTATAAGCCTGCCTGGTTTCATTTGCCACATTCATGACCTTTTGTTGAAGCTCGAGTTGAGTCTGAGTACCATCATTGATCATGCCTAATCGTGAATTTGTGCTAGCAATCCCGTCAGACCAATTAACAAAGCTAACTGCTTTGTGTAATGCGAGAACTGAAAGATAGGTGGCAGCCATGCCCTTAAGATTACTCAATAGCCCCTCAGACGCAGATCCACCTTCTCGCAGCCTTCCGTTTAGCTGCTGTTGTGATCGATTGATTTGCTCCTCTAACGCCGCTATTCGTTGTAGGGCTGCTTGGAGTTGTTGTGATCCTGTGTTCGTTCTGCTTAGTTGTCGAACTGCAACGAGCAGCCTCATGACAAGCCTTTGGATATTCGTGAACATCACAGTTAGCGATGCAGGTAATTGAATTTGGATGTTCGTTTTAATCTGGCCTAGTTGTGAAAGGATGATCGATCGCACTTGTTGCGCTTCCGTTTTTATTGTTGAGGTATCGAAAATAATCCTCACACCTGACGATCGCAGCCTATTCTGTATCTGTGAGAGTGTTCGTACAACTGCGTCAGCATCAATGATGATTCGGAGACCAGATGTGCCACCAATTGAGGCTAATTGTGTTTTAACCTGCTGAACGTGTGCAACCGCGCTTGATACATCAAGATTCACAGTCATTCTTTGTTGCAATGACTGATGAACGCGGTCTGCTGAATTGACTATGGTATCCATGCCTTGCCTAGCTCGATTCAACACTTGGCTAAATTGATCAAATAATTTGAGGCTCGATCTGATTGTCGCGATATCTTTTCCTCCTTTCAGGCAAAACAAAAAGCACCCTATTTAGAGTGCTTTTCGAACATGCTCTACTTTTTTAGAACTCCTATGTTTTCCAAGTCTGCGATATTGAAATAGATAAAGCCCTTATATTTCTTCATCTTTACTCCGTCTACTTCAACAGATCCGTCTTTGCTCTTTGCAAAGTCACTAGGAAGCTTGAGTGTCCATTTCTCCCTTTCCTTTGGATCAGTTGCAAACGTACTCCCGATAACAATCGTTGAATTATCATCGCCTTTGAAACTTACTGAATACTCGTCAGTAGCTTTCCTGATTAGCTTTTCGCTCATCCATCCCTCACTTAGCTTAGGGGGAAGGGCCGAATTTTCCATCTTCGCTATGACCAACTGTGTATCATCAGCATCCATCAGTTGTTTATACCCATTTGGATTAGGTGCCTCTACGATCGGATAGTCTGTTCCCGGTAAGATTGTCGCCCCAGTAAGAACTCCGCCTGTCGCTTCAGCTGCACCAATTTCCACGCGTTTCTTTTCATCGTTCCATTTATACTGCACACCAGTTAACTCGCCAATCTTAGCCAACGGAATGTATGTGTTACCTTGATAATTTAGGATCGGACTGTTAGCATCCTTGTATTCTTTGCCGTTCACAACGACCGGATAGTTAACCTCAGTCAACAGATACTGTTTGATTGGACCAGCCAAGGCACTTGCGCTAAACGACAAGACCATCCCGATCGCAATACCAGCAACGATTTTTTTCATAGAAGTACCCTCCCCCAGAACGCTTATAGGAAAATACTAACAATGTTCAGCGAGTATTTCCATAGCTATTTGCGAGAGAGGGTAAATCCGCTATTTACTTTTGGGTTTCTCCTGCTTAACTCGAACGTCGATCATTGCATAAATAGCTGCCTTCTCACGCTTCGACATTCTAGTTAACTCATGTGGTAAAATTTTGAGTTCGTGGAGGGCGTAGTAAGCGTAATTAGCTTCACCATCGTCCTCCTTGATTAGTTTTTTACTTCGTCCTTCAGATCGTTAATGTCCAGGTCAAAACCGTTCATCTCCTGGACCTTTTCTAGCAAGTGGCCATATTCACCTGGTAGCAACATTTTGCGCAGCAGCTTGTCAGCACCCAATACACCATAAGAACGTTGGAGTTCAGCATCCTTTAGATCAGGAAACACTACGCTAGCTACTGCCAGTTTAGCAAGGTATTCATCATTGTTTGTTTCGGTGGTATACTGTCCGCCCTTTAACTTTACTCGCTTTTGTGCCGATTTACGGATCGATTCATTTTCTTCTTCAGTCATCGTTCGCAATTTCCACGGAACAGGGTTTCCTTCTGCATCTTTGAATCGTTTTGATACCTCGAACTCCTCAGTAATATCTGTTTCAACATTCTGCATGAAAAATACGCTCAATTCACTCATCAATTAATACCCCCAGTTTTTTATTCGCCTAAGATTGGCTGGCCGAACTCGTCCAAAATATCTGCATCATCAAACGTGAAGCTAATTTCCTCTTCCATTACTTCAGCGTCAACATCGAAAGCAGCAAGCGTAACCTCATCGAGGTTCACATTCTTGATGATGACGGTCTGCTTGCCAATAGATGAAGTCGGGTCCTCATTGACGATTTGCAGGTCGAAATAAGTGTCTTTCCCGTTTTTCATATAATCAAGCATGAGCTTTCTGTAAAGCGAGGTTGTGTAATAAATCGTCATGGTGCCTGTACCTTCCCAGCCTGTTGCCTTGTTCTGGGTACCTCGCTTATTCAACGTCTTAATCCCTTTTTTCGTCTTCTTAACCTTAGCCTCGATTTTCTTCGCATAGAACATCTCCTCAACTTGACCGTTGATGGTTGCGTAGGCTCGGGCTTCCTGCCCGGAAATTGTATCTTTTGCATGCAAGAATCCCATCTTACTTCACCTTCACTTCCATATAGACTTTTTCAATAGCGTCTACTGGTTGCACATTGACCTCAGAATAAACACTGTCTGAGTCATGTCCTGGCAACACAATCACATCTGTGCTTGGGTCGAAATTCTGAATAGCGTTGATCCCTTGCAGAGTGTTCATATAAGTGTTGCATTCATTTCGCAGCAGGTTTCGCCCGTCATCGTTGTTATCAACTTTCCCGATGTAGAATGTTTCGAAGATCTTCTTAAAATCGTTGTTGATACCATCAAGAACGCGAATCACTCGATTCTTCGAAAACTCTTTACCCTTCTTTGGTACAAAGCTGGTAAAACTGTTGATGTCCTGCTCTACAATGGCACGGCCGTTATTGGGCACAAAGACAAATTCACCAGCAATGATCGCCTTTTCAATTTGTGAGTTTGTGTAGCGCGGTACAGCGTCTACAGCATCATCGTAGGCTTGGAATGTAAGCGACTGATTCAACTGAGCACCCGCAGTTGCACCTGCCACCCACGCGGTTGCCTGTGCAGCTGTGAGTGTTGTGCCATCTGAAAGTAGCACTCCGTTCTTGACGCTGAATACACCCTCGTAGTCGGCTCCAGGGTAATTCTCCAGAACGACCTGAACCTTCTTGCCCTCATCCTCCCGTAACCGACGAACAAAAGCCACGTAGACGGATTTGAGCGTCATGTCATTGGATGGTAGTGCAATCGTGTTGAAATCATACAACTCTGCAGCTGCCAAGAAATCCAGATGATCCTGATTGGTTGCTGTTCCATCTGTCCCTCCAGTTAGAGGCACACCTGCCGTTGGTGCAAGAGCTCCTTCACCGCTAAAAACAACCCAATCATTTGCTTTTAATCCGGATGGTCCATCAACTGTTTGTAGATCCATCTCTCTGCCTTCAAGCAGTGTTTTAACATCAAACAGAGAAGAATCATCTATGTTCGCCTGGATCACGATAGATAGATCATTTCCCCGTACTCCACCATATTTGGCTGTCACAATCAAACTGCTGGCAGTAGCCGTTGCTTTTGTGCCATTGTTGAGACGATACAATAGCAATGTCTTGGCACGTTTCATCGCCTCGCGCACAAGTAATACCTGTGGCGCAGTTATGTCATATCCAAGCGACAAGGATACGTCATCGCCTGCTTGTAGCTCGATAATTTTACTCTGCTCTCCCCAACTAAGAGCAAGAGGCATTGCAACGATTCCACGGTCACCGACAACTCCAAGTGGTTTACCCTCGCTAACGAAATTGATATAGGGACCTGGACGTACTTTATTTTGTGTAACCCATGTTCCACCTGCCATCTATTGAACCTCCTTTTTCAAAAAATCATTCAGCAGCTTTTCGACCTGCTGCATCGTATAGACCTGATCATCAGCTAACAATGCGTTGAGCACATCGCCATGACCAGCAAACTTTTTAGCTGATAAGAATTGCTGTTTAGTGTAGGTGGGAGCACTTGACTCCCCTTGCGTTTCTTTTTTAGCCATGTCGGATATGTCCCTCCTGTTCTAACGTCCGCATTTTGGGTACAATCGGCTTCTTTCGCAACAAATGAATGTCGAAGCTCACAAAAAAGTGCAGCACATCGCCAACAACTTCATGCCTCATGTTCTGTCCGCGATACAAGTTCCCATCGTATTCGACGTATTCCAGTTGTTCATAGAGTTGTTCAGCTACTCGATGGCATTCTGATTTCTTTTCCAACGTGTCTGCCGGAAAGTAATGCACATCAAACAGCAGAGCTCTTCTGTAACGTCGATCAACTTCCTTTGTTTGTCCACTGTTCAGCATAAGCACAAAAAAACAAGGCTCCTGAAAACCTTGCTGAACTTGCTCATCATAGACAGGCAGTTCTGGATCGCGGGATGCCAACTGCTTGATGAGTGCATATTTGATTTTCTCACTAACCAAGGTCATCCCCCCAGACGATTCATGAACTGCTGTATCTTTTGTTCCAGGAAGGCTGGCATTTCAGCTTCGAGTTCTTCTTGAGAGATCGTTAGCATGAAACTGCCTTCCACCCACCCTGTATGATCTCGTGTGCGATGTCCGTATTCCCTATACAGTGCATACTCAACTGGGTTGATGATCTCTACCAGGTAGTTATCACCCACACGCTGAATCGGCCCGATTGTCCAGCCATTGCGTAGCTCTCCTGTATCGACAGGTGTTCGCGCAATTGTCTTTGCGAGTAGTCGAGCTGCCAACTCCCGTATGCACTCTTCGATAAAGCCAGGGAACTCTCTGTCTAATTGCTTGAGCGTATCCCGATACTGCTTTAGTTCCTCGAAATGGAACTCGCCCATCTTACTCATGCTCGATCGACTCGCTTCAGCTTAATCTCTTGATGTGTAGGATATCGGAAGGGCTCTCCAGTCTCCTCGAATTCGTAGTCCATGCCATCTTGTAAAACACGTATACGGCTGCCTGCTTTGATCGTAATGTCTGGCGATATGAAGAGCTTAGCGTCGTAATCAATAGCATTGTTCGTGTCACCAGATCGAGCAGATGCCAGCGTTGCTTGTGAAAGAGCGCAAGGCTGATCTTGCAGCACCACAACCAGTTTCTGCTTGGTTACATTTGTAACAGGGTCCTTAACCTGCTGAAACTCGGTAACTGTGCAGAAGCCATCGTAAGTTGATTCAATCGCCATACGTTCTAATTCTGGGTTTCCGAATGGCATGTTACCACCTCAGTTTCCGGAATGCGTTTAGCTGCGCCGCATAGTTCTGTACAAATGCAGATCCAGGGCCGGCTTTAATGGTGGATTTGGAAGCGCCGAACGTTGTTGTAACATCTCCGCGTTTCACACTCTGGATAGCCTGAGCTTGCGGGAACTCGTCAGCGAATTTGCTCCGGTAATAATCCTCAGCCATTTGCAAAACCACATTCTCAAGCTCACTAGGGATTTCCTTGATATTGCAGTAGTTTTTGATCGCATCGATTACAAAGCTCAAAGCAAACGAGAGTCTTTGATCCTTGCTGGTATCACCAAGCGGTATGCCCAGTAACGATTTGAGTTTACTCAGATTTTCTTCCATTCTGAGCCTCCTCCCGAATCAGCCCAGTAGAAAGCAACTCTTTACGATCATCGGCTTTTATTTCAGCCTGTTCGCCTGCCCGATATCGCTTACCATCATACTTCACGTTTACTGTCCAGAAGAAAGTTTCTTGGGTCTTCTTTGCAGCCAAAAGTCAGCACTCCTTTCAAAGAATAAAGAGAGGATTTCTCCTCTCTACGCTACTTTCGCAATGAAGATGGTATCGATTGTTTCAAAAGACGGCAGTACGATCTGAGAAACAATTGTCTCCACGTTTACTGGATGTGGCTCCTTGATCGTAGTAATCGCAACGCCTGTATTAACGATGGACACATCAGCCACGGTGCTGCCAGTCATCAAATCGGATTCCTCTGGAGTTGTTCCGTAGTAGGTGTTACCGAGCGTACCATCTGGAATCAACGTGAAAATATCATCAGGATAGAACAGATGCGAGCTACCATCTTGCAGCGCGAATTTCTTGTTATAAACAGCGATGTTGATACCCAACTTCGTTTGCAGGTACTGCTTCATCAGAGCATCCGTCATAATGATGTTCTGGCCACCCAATGGATTCATGTCCAGGCGAATCGCTTTATTGGCAAGGATGTAGTTCCACGTTTTACGTGTGCAGATTCCATTCACTGGACGAGTGCCTGTGTCGTCCTCAACTTTATCCTGCCAAGTCTTGATATCTCCTACGATGTCTGCCTCTGGATTGCTCCACTTTGCATCTGTTGCCAATGTTTCTTTGTGCTCATTCGGCATTTTAAAATCATAATCGTAATTTAGGCGATTAGCGACGATGCTGATCTTTCCTGTGGACAGCAACTGCATGATCATTCGTTCCGGCACAACTTGAGCGCCATTGACCAAGTTGGTTACATCATCATAGATCGCGTTGATAACCGGCATGATGAGCGCTTCATTCTGGGAAGCAGCTAGCTTGTTCAACTCTTGGCGATCCTTCTCTCCGATACGCATTGCCTCACGGAAGAAAGGCATTTCTGTATCGACCTTTGAGAATCCGATACGATCACGCAGCGTTGCCTTTGCATCGAATTCGGACGGCATGAGAGATACAGGAAGGCCGCGAGAACCTTTGATCCATGATAGATCAAGTCCAAGTTGCTTTTTCGACGGGAACAAAGTAGCCCCCAAGTATGGAATCGAATTTGATGGATTCGCCAGGTAATAGGTTGAAATGTTCTTGGCGTTTACAAGATCAAAAATGTTTGGCATATTTTCACGTCCTCTCTTATTTCAAAAATGTTACTTGCTTGAGCGCTTCAACTTCTTCCGGCTTAGGCGCAACCGGAATCTTGTTCAAATCGATGAAGCCATGAATCAACATTGCTCCTGGTGCTGGGCCATAGGTAACATCTGTATCACTGAACAAAACGCCCTCAGCATCGGTTGTGCCTGTACCCGTGGTCGCTTTCTTAGCAAGCTTGGTTGGATCAGCAAGAACGCCGCCGCCGAGAATAGTGCCGGCTGGTACAATCTTTCTGCCTTCCGCATTTGCTGTAATGCCAGTATCATCTACAGTCACAGCCACATTCACATAGTGATCAGGAAACTTCAAAATCTCTTTCTTGTTGGTGTAATTGGTTACGGTAAATTTACTCATTAATTGTCATCTCCTTATTCGAAATAGGATGCTCTGGCTTTATCTAAGCCCTCATTACTTTTAGCGAACTCAGCCAAACGCTTACCAAATTCACCTTGGTCTTTCCCTTGATCTCCGCCCTTGTTGTCTCTTCCTTCGGCTGGGTTTGCTCCACGGAACTGGAACGATTGATTGGTCTGTTTCTCAGCAAACAAAAAAGCCTTGCTCTCACGAAGGCCCTTGATCTGATCGTCCAAACCGCCTTTGACAGCGCCGTTGTCGTCCAGTTCGATTTTCGTTTTGTCCAGCAAGCCAGCCACGATATCAGGGTCGTGTACTTCGCCACTTAAAGCCAGCTTAATTGCCGTGCTCAGACGTAGCTCTTTGGTCTCTGATTCATACTTTTCAGCAGCAGCCTTATTCTCACCCTGTAGCTTTGTGATTTGCTCCTGTAGTGCCGCGCTATCGCCTGCCGACTTCTTCAGATCGTCTAACTGCTTGTCGCGATCTTTCAAGTCATCCTCGGCTTTCTTCTTCGCTGTGTTGACCTCATCAAAGCGTGCTTTCGGGATGAAACTCTTCAACTCATCCTGAGATGCAACAGCAGCCTTTTCAGCTAGGTCCTCGCCCAAACCCAAAGCAATAAACTGTTCTTTATTCACGTTCATTCACTCCTCGTTCATCTTCGCTTGTTAACCCGGTCGCGTCCGGTGATGTCTTTATAGTTTACGGCCAAAGTACCAAAATGCCGTATTGTGGCATTCCTTCTACAGTACCGAAGCAACTATGATATGTCTTTTAATTCCTAGCAATTGCTGCGTTCGCCCAAAACACAGCTTGTTCCAAATTTGTTATAGCAAGCGATTGTTCCCTACTCTTTGGTACAGACTCATCGATCAAATATGCCAATTCTTTAGCTTTTGCTCTAAGGGCCTCATATTTCTCTGGCTGTCCTTCTTTTGGTGCGTGATATCTAAAATTGTTTTCGATTTGCGGATTGTACAAATGAATCTCCTCCATGTGCATTTTTAGGCAAACAAAAAGCACTCCGTTGTTAACGTGAGTGCCGTTTATTCCGTATCTTCTTCTTTTGGATCTATAGGAGCTGATGCAGCCTTGATGTACTTTTCAAGGAAATTAGGATCAGTCGGATCTAACTTATCCAGGTAGGTCTCATCAAATCCCCCAATATTCTCCTTTTGATGCTTCGAAGTCTTCGACATATACCCACCCCAATTCCTCGATAATGGCGAGCAGTACAGCATGATCAAAATATGCTAACTTCTCAGATGATGACATTGTATCATATCTACTTGAAGTTTTTAACTTCTCAGCAGTCTGCCTTGATGCACTTACCATGATCTCGTTGAATATGATCAGATCAACGTGTTTGCCCAATGTAGAGACTGCACTCACTCCGCCATCATGGCCGACTGCAGCGATGGAAGACAATGATTCATAAAGCGCAAGGTTCTGCAGGTCTTTTACATTTATTCGCGTCCCACGAGGATGGTTATGAGTCAGGATAATTGAATTGGCAGGTGATGAACGTAGCTTATGATGTAATTCTTGACTGAATACGACTTTGTTAATCGTACCATCTGCTCTGCCAAGCTCTACACCGGATTTACCATCCATGATGACAGCAATCTCTTTGCCTTCTTTATTCCCCTGACGTGCAATGCTTCGATTCACTTCTGCCACTTTTTCGAGAACAGGCTCAGGAATGTTCGGAAGCTCGATATGATAACTAGCTTTGGCATTGAATTTCCGGTTAAAACTCTGATTTGGCGGTTCTTCAACAACCTTCTCTACATGCTCGGCAGCCCACTCTTTGTATGTCATGTCGCCTGGAACATCATAAGTAATCCCAACGTCGTCACGGGCAGCCCGTTCTTTTACGTTGTCCTCATAGAACGGTATCGTTGTTGACCGACAACGTGCATGCAATGGTGGATAGTTTACACCGGGATGTGCCTCGCTGATCACGAACACTTTACCATCCATTTGCCGGCATATTGAGGATGTGCGCTTATCCAGTGTGGATGTGTACTTGTATTGCTCCACACCCAACTCTTTATAAGCCCTCATACGTGATTGACCAGCAAAGTAAGCTGATTCCGTCATAACCAGACGCTCTGCATCACTCTTGGATACTCCCATACGAGCTGAGAGCTGCTTAATACAAACCTCCGATGGATCTCCACGTATAAACGCTTGCAACAAGGTTGTTTGAAGCTCTGAGATAAGCTTAGTCCTGTCCTTCCAAATACGTGAGCTGAAGTTACTTCCATCCGGAGCCCAAGGTGTTGTCAGAACGTTATCTATGAACCGGCTATCCAATTTAGCAAAGGACGAACCGAAGCCTGCACCTTTTTGCAGCTCAAAGATCGATCGATAGTAATTGTCTTTGTAAATTTTGTCACCCAGCAGGTCAGTGATGCCTCTCTGCTTAGATGCAGCCAGTATTTCAACTTGCTGCCTCATTTGCGTCTGCAAGGCTTCTAGGCGGCTCATACGCACCTTTATACTGGCATTCTCCAGTTCCTTCATCCATCGTTGATCAACGGCATTCTCGCGGCCCTTTTTGATGTACTCATCAACACTCCACTTAAACTCTTTGAGCTCGCCTGCTTTCAACATTTGACGCGCTTCTGCAAGGCTTACCTCGTTGTTGACTGCAAGTCGCTGATAGAATACGTTAATGTCCTTTTGTATGGACGCCATCGCCTTGTCGTATTCCTGGTGAAGCTTTTTAATGTAGTCTTCACCTTTGGAGAGCTGCGACTCATTCAAGACATCCATGCGTTTGGACCAATATTGATCGGTTTTCATCAGTAAGTAATCCTAGTAGTAGCAAGTTCTTTTTCAAGCGTTTGCCCAATCCGCCTAACTACCTTATCAATATCAAACTCAGATGTCGTTTGGATAACCGGCGAAAGAAAGATACTTGTTGTAGGTGTATGGGACGCTGCAGCTTGTACAAGTCTAGTTAGCGAATCTATTTCCTCGCTGGAGATTATCCGATTATTCCTTAAATCTTCCAAGAAGACATCACACAATGCCGAAATCGTTTGATCCAGTTTTTCTTTTGTGCTGTTACTTAGCATTTTTGTCACCACCTCCTCCAGAATTGTCGCCATTTAATTCATCATCAGGCAACCCACCGTATTCTTTATCTAGCTCCTCGTCATTTTGCTTTTTCAATCGTTCCATCTCGTCTTTTGCATCAGTTACCCACGGATGATTCGCAACTATCGTTTCATTTGAAATGATACCTACGCTGTTTTTAGCGTTCGTAATCGCATCCGTTTCATTGATCAAAATGTCCCGGTTGAAAATGAAATCAACCTTTTCACCTGAGTAGTCCTTACCTGTTGTATTGAAGATGTGCTGATCAATGAACCATCGTAGCTGCTCCATGCTTGCTTGGAACTCAGTCTCGATGATATTAGCGTCCATATCCAAATCAGCATACAGGAACTTGAGAGAGATACCAGACGGGCTGCTGCCGAACTCTTTTGACTGTGTATCCACGCCACGCCCGAACTCGTAGATATCCTTCCGGTTCATTTCCATGTGAGTCTTATAGGCTTCCGTGTCGATATCGAGGCTAAGCGTGTCTACTCCACCTTCGCCAGATACCTTTACTGCTCTATACACAGATAAATTGCGGCGGAACTCACCTAAATCAGCCCCATCGTATTCTTTGAGGACATATACGCTATTTGGCAGGTCTTCAAGGTTGTTCGCATTGTCACTCTTTTGCTTGTCATAATCGTCAATGAGTGGCTGCACAAACTTGATAAGTGGTATCTCTTCATCGTTGTACTTAAAGCAAATGAAGGGAACACGATCCCAGTTATACCCTCGCTCGCTATCTTCTCCATTCGTAACATAGAAGTGGCTGCCTGCATCTCCAGCCTCAACATCCGGTATCAACTCGCCGTTCCCTTTCACATAGCGACTGACACCGTTCTTATCCCAAAACTCGATCTTGGTTATCGTCTTTTTCTTCGTACCTTCGTAAACTTCAACCTCGTATACTCTGATCAATGCGTCCAATTGTGTATGGGCCGCATCACGCCACAAAGGAATAATCTCTTCGGATGGTATCCGTTTGAATGAAAACGTTCCTTCCTCATCGTAGTAAACGTGTAACCAAGCCCGCCCCTTGTTGATGGACTCTTTTCCAATGTTCTGGATCAGACGCAAAAAAGACTTGTTCAGCATATCGCTAAGCAAGCCTTGGTATGTCTCGTTATTCGTTTGTATGCTCAGTGGCTTGGCAAGTAAATAACCTACCTTTTGATCAGCTAGCTTGCGCACAAAGTTATGCACCAGACGATTGTTGGCAACGTTGTTTACCTCGATCTGATGGCCGCCGTCACCAATGATCGTTCGCTTGCGTTTCAGGATATCCGCGTCACCAATGTAATACCGTTGACCTGTGAGCATGAGTTTTCGTTCATTTGAATTGAGCCAGTCGTCTATCTCTTGCTGAATGATCTGCTCTATGGTCATCCCTGACTTAGCTCCTGCTTCGATGATTGACGTTATACGTTGCATTTCTGAGGTCATGATCAATGCCCCCTTTCTTGTAGGTTTTTCCAATTATTTGTCGAATAGTTGTTAGGATACAGAAAGGTGGTGATTACTATGAATATTGATTTTACAACTTTGCTTCAAAAAGCATTGGAGAAAGAGACTCCCACTTTAGTCGAAGAGATTAAACAGGCTAGTTCAATTCCCAGCGAGCAACAAGCGGATATTATTTTCGCTACTTTGAAAGCATCCACTAAGGTCTCAGCAATTGTTTTAGAGGAGTACCACCGAACACTTATGAAATATTTAGCCGAGACTCGATAGCGGTAAGCAATCTTTCTTCTAATCGGTTTGCGACAACGTTCATATCGAGTACGTAAATTGTAGGTACTAAACCTAAAGCTGGCTGGTCGTTTATTACAATTCCAGCCAGTTCCTCTTGAACTATTTGCCTAACCCTTTGCTCATCCATATCCTTTCGCCCCCTTTTGCATATTTAATGCATAAACCATATTCATCGTCGGGAAATAATCAATTACACATCTCTTATAAACCGCGCCATTACAACACTTGCATAAACGATGTATAAAACCACAATGTAGATAAAAACGAAACCACGCACAAACGCTGAATTTTCAAGTTTTGCATGAGTCCGATAGGGTGTATTATGTTAACCTCTTTATGCAAAAATCCTGCATAACCATTTAATCGAACGAGATGCCCGGCTTCTTCATGTCGCCCTCAAATGCGTACCTCGTCGCATCGATTGTATGGTTGTTTGAATCCTCTAATTTCGCCTTTGGATTTCCATCTGCATCTGTTTGATAATCGATGCTCTCGAACTCTCTCGCTAGGTTCGGAGTACGCCCAGGGTCAATCACAATCTCTTCCAGATCATCAAGCCACTTCTCTCCATACTCAACTGATCCAGGACCTTTCTTGGCACCTTTCATTCGGATACCATAGCCTTTCATTTCATCGATTGATTTAGGCTCAGCTGAATCAGCTGTGGTCATTGTTGAGTGGAATCCCTTGCATGTGATCTTATCAGCTGCTTCACGGTTAGATATCTTCACTCCGTAGATTTCGTCCAACGCATATATGCGCCGTCGAGTCTTATCGTAATGCCAGCGAACGAACGCCAATGGATCGACGCCATAACCCCAGTCATTACCTTGCCTGATGTTATCGAATGATTGCAGCTCTTCATCTGTAATCTTCCTGAATACCAGGTTGTCAAATGGTACAACACCACTTCCTATCGCTTTTCCAAGATACTCCCACTCATATTTCTGAGGCTTCTTTTGCTGCACTTCCTTAGCCTCTTCGATGAATGCCTTTGAAATATGCGGGTTGTCGAGATACGTAGAGTGGTGTACGAATGTGTTAGCTGGTATGAACTTAGTATCATATTTCTTATTCACCCAAGATTGTTTGCGTTTTGGCGGGTTGTAGCTGTAATAAAAGGCATAAAAAAGACCATCCGACAACTCAGCCCGAAGCACAGAGTTTTCGATGGTCGATACTTCTTCTTCAGTTTTGAACTCTGCTAGCTCCTCGATCCACATGAAAGCGATAGGAAACTTGCTCACCTTGATTGATTTGATCTTTAACGGGTCATCTGCTCCCCGAAAAATGATCTTGTTCCCACGCGGCAAATAGACCAATTGTAAGGGGCTCTTCATCACACGCCAATATTGACTAACTCCAAGCATATCAATGGCCTCTTTTAGCTGCTCAAAGACTGATTCTTCTAGCGTGCGAGCCACTTTCCTAATGACCAACGCCGTTACCGGATACTTCATCATATCCTTAATTAGCTTCAGAGCCACATGCGTTGACTTGGATGATCCGCGGCCGCCCTTTAGTACATGCCGTAGGTATCTGTGAGAATTAGACGCCTTCCAAAAGGATTGGAAATGCGGCGTAACGATCTCTGAAAGCTTAATCTGCTTCATCATCGTCACTTCCAATGTCGTCGATAATTTGAACAGCGACATTCCCCTCAAGTTGCTGCTTGTCTGTCCACATTGCATATCGTTTACCTAACAGCTCAGCAGCTTTGATGCGATCCTTGCCATCCAGTTCCTTTTTCACAAGCTGTTGTTCGCCCATGCCAAGACCAAGCGGAAATTGCTCTTTCACTTGTCCACGTAAAACGCTGGTTAGGAACTCCAACACTTCATCTTGCTTGGCTATGCGTTCGCTTTCCTTCTCAGCGATCAATTTGTCGATGTATTCCCTTACCTTAACATTGCTTAACAGTCTGCTCGCAGATGCCTCAGCAACATTTCCCGTTCCTGTATAACCAGCACGCCTATATGATTCTGTTGCATTGCCTGTCACGATGTAATAATCAGCAAAACGTTTTTGCTTCTCTGTTAGTTTCACATTGCATCACCACCACCTGATTGAGTTTGTTTTGCAAAAGAAAAAACTGCTGTAGCTAGTTCATTTGGAAGATTTGGTCATCACAAATATTTGTAATGAAAAAAGCATGCACGCAACTGAGTGAGTAATGGTTATAAAATGTACCAAATCCGTTTCTCTCGAAGAGAACCACACCAACTGCAAAGTAATGCCTACTACAACGAGAACAAGCGCAGCAACGTGGATACACAAAACGAATCGAGTCCACCTCATCACTTCTTCCCCCTTATACCAAACTCACTTTCTATTTCCATGTTTAAACTCTTGTATAATTTGATTCGGATTATCAGCATATTGTTCAAGCAATAAGAATAAGGCGTGCTTGCAAATAATAGCAGTATTAAAATCTTTCTTTGGGTAAGTATCCCAGAGTTTGTTAATCAAACCATCTAAAAGATCATTTTGTTCTTTCGGCAAATGAATTCTTAATAAATGCATCGTTTCCATACTCATTCACCTCTTGGTATTGTGCGGGCAGGGATTCGAACCCTGCATGATATAGGATAGGCGTGGACTGGACGCCTCGTTTTACAGCTATGGGTAGGTGTACCGTATACCTCCTACTCTCCACCTCTATTCGGCCTAAGGTAACTCTTACCAGCCCCGAATAGCTCTCCTATATCTGATTAGCGTCTACACCTTTCCGCCACCACACATGATAAAAACCGCCCATTTCTGAGCGGCTTTTGTTCGACCGGGATAACCCCGATCCCTTATTTAGTACCACATCGCCCTTTCGGCTGATACTACTATCCTATCATGTCAAATATATGATTTCGTCCCCATTCTTTCCCGTTTTTTTCTCACATTGGAACGATGCTTTTTCCTACAACGTCCCTTTTCTCTCCGTATGTCAGCTTCCCCAGATATTGATCCAGTGAAAGTGTAATAAACGTCAGTTCCATAGCCCCCAGGCATAGGCTCATCGCTTCCAACGCTTTAGCGTGTTTGCGGTAGTATGGTTTTACGTCAATGTTCAATTCGTCAGCTACTTCTAGCACGTCCATGCCATCAAAATATCGCAACTGGATAAGCTTTGCTTGCTCTTTGTTCAATGTCTTATGTGCGCTCTCTATTGCATTGATGAGGATCGTTAAGTCTTGGAGATAACGCTTTAAATGTTCAATCTTCTGGGCGTCTTCATCCTCAAGAATCGTTGTTCTCTCTTGTGGACTGGAAGGAAAACCGCCTTTGCCTTTAATGAACCAGTTTTCATCGTAATGCGGAGTACTCAATTTCTTTGACAGCACTTCGATTGCACGCTCAGTATTCTTCTTTGCTTCAACAAGTTGACGGTACCGGTAAAGAAACCATTTGATATCCCGCATTGTATTCCTCCTTATCCTTCGTTCTTCTCATCCTTCATCCAACCCAATAGTCCATATCCTGCTATGTCCTTGTATGGAGTCTCCCCATCGTCATTCTTTCCAGTCGCCAATCGCATCTGTTTATCAAAGATCCTCACAATCGCCAGCATGTCCGTATACTGTTCAGGTTGAATCCCATTTGGAAATAACAACCTTAGAAACTCTCCGCATTTTTCGAATGAGTTGCCATATCTGACTTGCCGATCATCGATGAATGCACCAAGTTCGCTGCCGATTTCTTGATAGGTCAGTTTTGTTGTCAAGGTAACCCTCCGTTTTCAATGTTCCGCACTACCACTCACTCAAAAGGTGCTGTGCTTTTCACAATCTCAAGAGCTTGCTGTTCCGAAAAACCTACTTCTACGAGCGAATCATACTTTTTCTTTCTTATCTTGCTCTGGATCATAACGTACTCTAATTGTGCTGGAAGCTTTGCCAGCATATCAGCAAGTGCCTCTTTCAATTCTGCAGGTGTAGGGCTTGGTTGGGTTCCAGGTAATTGAGTAACCTTTTTCATGCTTACCTCCTTGAAATATTCTGTTATGCCTTCCGTTTAGTCTGGCTTATCTTTTTTCGATACATCAACTGGCGCTGCCGCCTTTGATCTTCATCAAGCTTAGTGAGTCGTGGGTTCTTAGCGTTCAAATAACGACGTGCCATTATTCGTAGTAGTGTAAATGCTTCGGACAGGTTGCCTAGTGTCTTCCTAACCGCATCCGCCAACTGTTCATCCGTCATGTGGTCAGTGTTGCAGCCCTGCTTGGACATAAATTGTCGGAACTCAGCTATTGCTTTGACTTGTTCCTTAGTCATTCCCTCACCTCATCACAAGAAATATTAAGTAAAATTAGTCTTCCTCGACATATTCAAAATTCTCATTCATACCGTGTGCTTGCAGAGAATCTTGGGTAATTTCAAAGTACATCTTCTTAGCCTCGATGCTGCCATTAGCAGGAATGATTTCCTCTAGGATTACGCCGTCTTTGAATTTAATAATTCCTAAGTTATTCCCCAAATCTTCGTCCGCCCATGCAATCTCAATTACGACATCTGGAAATATCCACGAAAGCTTTTTGATTAGATCAACAGGGCTACTCCAGGCTGTCTCGAAATATATAGTTCCACTGGTGTTTCTTTTATCGGGCTGACTATATGCATTCCACTTCGTCCCCCAATTCTTAACCGACCAATCGAGCCAGCAGTTTTCTTTCCCGTATTTCTCCTCATCTTCGCGACGTAAATCCTTCTTAAATACCCATTTTGGCATTGGCGTGATCTTGTTGAAATCAATTGTTCCAATTCCGAAAACTTGTTGATTTTCTTCTATTTTTTCAACTTGAATGAATTCTAAGATATTCTTTATTTGATCTTCTGATCCGAAGATCGTTACCCGGTTTGTTATGTGATTTGGCATAGTAAATCTCCCCTTTTCAAAATTTCTCTTTTGTTAAATTGCCTCTTTAGCTTTGATGTAGACTCGAGCATACTCACCAGCCAAATCTTCCGTTCGGAACATTGAATCAGCGAGAACAGTCCTAGCGTGTTTGCTTCGATAAACGGAGGCATTCACTTCATATCCATCTGCAAAGGTTTCGTGATCCAGCCAAATGCCTTGTTTCCGCGCTTCTTCGATTAGTCTTATCATTCCATCCCCTGTAGTGGAGAACTTCGGCACCCATCCATGACCATCTGTGGCCCAGTCAGTGAAATCTTCATCGAGATAAGGTTCCCACCCCAGTGCCTCCGCAACTTGCTTGTCCAACTCACGTCCTGCTTGCATCCTGATCCTTCCCTTCTTTGCAGTTCCACAAATCCGGTTCTAAGCTGCAATAGTAATTTTCGGGGCATTCCTTGCATACATCTGGCATTTCTTCAAGTTCACGTCCTGCTTGCATCCCGTTCCCTCCCATTGCACCAATCCGTGCCGATCTTTATCACAAGTAATAAGCTGCTGCTTTAAGGATCAATCCAAGTGCGATCAAACCTAGAAAGCGAATCATCCATATCGCTCCTTCTTACAAGTAATTTTAGGACTCGAGCCCAATCACAACTTGGGGTGTATCCCAAAACTGCTTTTCCTTATAAATTTCCATCAAGGTTTTTGTTTCGGGGAACCCAACGCATGACACTTCAATTTCATGGTCAGGAGACATGATTTCAATATCGTCAATATCATCAACGAAACCAGTGCCATTCTGTACTTCCAAGAGGTAGTAACCTAACGCTTCGTATTTATTTCCAGCGACGATCACTTTTGTGTCACAACCGCCGCCATTAGAGATTTTGAAAAACTCCATCATCCTCACTCCTTATCAAAAGTAATGTTTTGTTAAACTGCACCACTTGCCAGCAACAACGACAGCAAGAAGATGCGAAGATAGTGAATTGTCTGGTCGATTTCAATTAGTACAAAGAATGGCATCTGGCTGATTTCGAAACCGTGATTTCCAGCAATGCGTTTCTCCAGGAATGTTTTCCATGCCACAACAGGTTTTCGGCTATCGATCCACATATGTTCGAACATTGTTATTAGTTGCACAGCGATTGCTGGTACAAGCCCGAATACAGGTAAGATAAGTAAAGCAATCGTGGTTGAATATGCGGCGCAATGCCTGGCTCTAGCCCCTACATTCGTAGCCTTGTTTTGAGCTTGCCAATCAGTTTGGAGAACGTAATCACCAATTCGATGGCCAATAAACTGGAAAATGAACGCTGTACAAAACATTACGAAATCCACAAGTTCCCCTCCCCCTGTTTTACAAATCGATTGGTTTGTAAAACTCTTTTACTGATGATTCTGTCGAAAAAAACATCTGTAAGTCAGGACATATGAGAAGTATAATTTGCTTGCCCATTGTAAATTTTCTTTCTTATTCGTTGATGGAACGCCGTGTGCGATGAAAGTCGCCTGCACGGTGTAGGCTCGAACGAAAACCCTCGCAAAGAGAAGGGAATAAGTCGAGAATAGCAATCATTCACCTGTAGTAGTAAGTCCCATTCCGGATCAAACGATGCTCCCTGGGATACCTATAATCACTGTTGACGTGGCAGGGAATTTTTCCGACCCGGATGGAGAATCTTTGACCTTCTCTGTCTCGATTGTTGGAAGTCCCGTTGCTATAGCCACTGTAGATCCATCGGGAACCGTAACAATTTCTAGAAATCCCATGCAAACTGGTGCCGTTACAGTGACAATTACAGCCACTGATACCAAAGGAGCAACGGTCTGGGATGCTTTCCAAGTCGATCTGCAATAGCCATTCCTGATGCTTCAGGACCATGTAAAAGCAGAAATTCCATTAACATCCTCTTGGGTTATCCCAGGGGGTATTTTTTTTGGACACTGGGCTTGCCGCTCGCTCACCTCATTTAACAAAACGTGTGTTTTGTATAATCAATTTTCCTAAAATATTGATTTCCGATTACGGAAGTGCTATTATTAACTTACAGCTTCCGATTACGGAATAAACGGAGGTGAATCCAATATTACTCATGAAGGATCCATTTAAGTACATCACCAGTACAAAGCAAGCAGCTAAACGTCTGAACAAGTCAGAGAGGCAAATAAGAAACGACTGTAAAAGTGGTAAACTTACTGCCCAGTTACTTGACCCATCTGACCCTAAATCCCCTTGGATGATATACTTGCCGCCTGACCAACTCCCTTAGTATTGAGGGGGTTACCGTAAAAGTCTTGAGATACAATTCATTTTGGAGGTGCTTAGAATGTATAGGGAAGACCTTAGGGGTAGTTGGTTCAATAATGGCAAGGCAGCGATGCTGTATGTGGACGAATCAACCTTTGAACAGAAGAAAGAGCCAGAATTCTACGTTGTAAATGAACGGGAGAAACATCTGATTCGTGTTCGCGACGAAAAACAGATCCAATTACTAAACTACTGTTTTTACGGGCCGAAGCTTAAGCCAGAAGCAATCAAGTGGCTCATCGATCCCTCCGGCGGAAAACTCACATACTTTGACAGCGTTGACGATTATATTGCATATCACAATAACATGATGGAAGAATTAAATAGAGAGTAGGCGAGCCGCTATTGGCTCGTTTTTGACATTTTCAAATCGTGTGGTGTGTTTCTGAAAATAAATATCACTTACTGTAGTCTCAATCACATTTTTTACATGTCATTTGTGACATAATGGTATTGCCCGTTGTAAATTTTCCCCTTTTTGTCTGTTGATGGAACGCCGTGTGCGATGAAAGTCGCCCGCACGGTGTAGGCTCGAACGAAAACCCTCACTATATAGAAGGGTATAAGTCGAGAATAGCAATCACAAACCTGAAGTAGTACATGACAAGCAAGTAACAAATATTAATCAACCTTTAAGTCAGCCCGATACCATATTTCCTTTCTCTCAATCTTTTACAGATCAAGATGGTGATCCTCTAACTTATTCCATCGCTATCCTTGACAACAGTATCGGTGAAGTATCCATTGACAGCATAACTGGTGTTGCTACATTCACCGCACTTAAAGTAGGTGAAAC
>Ga0256794_1000034_pt1 | contig 96124 bp, 81 predicted proteins | sample MC6MC0945MT_FD_186352 | JGI IMG/M metagenome (GOLD analysis project Ga0256794, IMG submission 186352) | Metatranscriptome of enriched soil aggregate microbial communities from Iowa State University, Ames, United States - MC6-MC0945-MT... | ecosystem: Environmental > Terrestrial > Soil >... | reverse complement strand
GAGCGGGCCGCCTTCGTGACCACGAAGAACACCGGTCGAGAACGTCCATGCGACTTTGAGCTGGCCAACGTTGGCCGTCGTGATCTGGTCGAGGGTCGAATAACGCGTACCGGCATAATCGCCGGACTGCTGGACCCAGTTCGCCGGATTGCTGCCCAACTTGATGACATCCTCGTTCGCCCATGCGGACGCCGAGAATGCAGCAGTTGCGAGCAACCCACATGCGAATGCAGATTTGCGCATTGCGCTTCCTCCAATTGAAATGCCACGCATCCAACCGAACCCAAGAACAGCGCTCCCGATAGTCATTCGATGTGGCGGGTTCATTCCGCCTTCTCCGAATGATGACGGTCCCTCACGAAAGTGTGTGGAGAGCGACAATTCTCGTGAACGCACGAACTAAGCACGTGCCCAGGAGGATGTGGCAATGCGCGTAGGAAGAAGTCCTAGTCAATTTAATAGAAAGAATTTCATCGGGAAAATAATGATAATTTGGAGGGAATCATCTCCCAAATTTAGAGGAAGTATACCCATTGCACGCTCGCAGGGATTGTCCGTTCTATCTTCGCAGAGAAGAGGGACCGTCTTCATGCGCAGCTCAATCGCTCAGCTTATCGTCGCAATGGCCGGAGGGTCGTGGGTGCTAGCAACCGCTACGGTTGCGATTGCGGAAACGGCGGCGCCCCGGTGGGAAGTCGGGAGCATCTGCCAAGGTGATAAATCAGTCGAAGCATGTTCGCACCGGGAGGCATCAAGCCGGAATAGCGTGCTTAACCGCTGGTTGGCTACTCCTGACGCAGATCGGCAATTTTGTTTGCGCGATCTGCATAACAGGCGCGACGAGACATATTGGAGTTTGCTCGATTGTCTCGGGACACGCGCAATCGCGAACATGACTGAATGATCGTGCGGTCGTCTGCGATCTAGGTTTGAACTCAGCTTAATCAAAATGCGCGATGAGAAAAACCCGCAAGGTCGAGCCTCGCGGGTTCTTCTCTTTAGCGATCATCATCCGGTGGCGGCACGATGTGTTCGTGTGTTTCGACGTCGACGTCGACGCCGGCTTCACCGGAACTTGCGCCGTTGTCCGGAGAGATCGTTACATCGTCATGGTCGTCAGGAACCACTACGGTATCGGGATTGCGATGCTCGATGATCGTGGTTTTGTCGTGCAACAATCCGCGGTCGTGAATGACGGTTCGACCGTTGTCATCAGGAACCACGACGGCTTCGTCGGCCAAAGCTGGTGCTGCGGCGAAGAACGCCGCGACAGACAGGGCTAATACTCTCATGAGTTACTCCTTGCTCTGCTGCTACCCGCTGGAAACGAGCAACCGCGCAAGAGTGTTCCGAGCCTCTTTTCCTTGGAGATCGCGTGGGAGCTGGGTTTTTGCGAACGTGTTACTATATGCCTTGGCGCGAGTGTGGCAGAAGGCGCTCCCGCTTCTGCATCACCGTCATGCAGTCGTCGCGCACGCCGCTATTTAGCACGTTCCGCTGGCGGCGACGGTGGACGCACGGCAGACCGCAATGTCTAATCTCCGAGTCAACTGCACAGCAAGAGCACGAATGACAGATACTTTATCGCGTTATGCAAACGCCTCCGGGACCACATCGAATAGATTGGCGGCAGTTCTCACCCGCTGGGTATTTATCTCCTGCTTCCTAGTCATTTCGCCGCTTGTTTCCCTTGCCGCACAGGATGCTCCGGAGCCGGTTTATGGGGCAAAGCTCGAGGGATTTACGTATCCGTGGCCGGTTCAAAATTTCAGTTTCTCATCGCAGCGTCAGACACTGCACATGGCCTACATGGACATCCGCCCGGAGAAGTCGAACGGCCGGACGGCAGTGCTTCTGCATGGCAAAAACTTCTGCGGCGCAACGTGGGAGGGAACAGCCAAGGTCCTGAGCCAACAAGGCTACCGGGTGGTCATCCCGGATCAGATTGGCTTCTGCAAATCCGACAAGCCCGATAGCTATCAATTCACGTTTCAACAACTCGCCAGGAACACGCATGATCTGCTTGCGCAGCTTGACGTCGCGAAGCCCGTCCTGATTGGCCATTCCACCGGCGGCATGCTCGCGATCCGTTATGCGCTGATGTATCCGGCGGGCGTCAGTCAGCTGGTGCTGGTCGATCCGATTGGCCTTGAAGACTGGAAGGCGCGCGGCGTTCCATCGTTGAGCGTGGACGAGTGGTACGCCCAGGAGCGCCAGAAGACCGCCGAGCAGATCCGGAACTATGAGAAGAAGATCTATTACGCGGGAGAATGGCGGCCGGAATACGAGAAATGGGTTCAGATGCTGGCCGGCATGTATCGCGGCCCTGGGCGAGACGCCGTCGCGTGGAATTCCGCGCTCACCTACGACATGATCTATACGCAACCTGTCGTGTACGAATTTAAGGACATCAGCGTGCCGACGATCCTGATGATCGGAGACAAGGATAAAACGGCCATCGGGAAGAACGCCGCGCCACCTGCGGTCCGCTCGAAACTCGGCAACTACCCTGAACTCGGCAAGGCGGCAGCTTCGGCCATTCCTCATGCGCGCCTGATCGAGTTTCCGGACCTCGGTCATTCGCCGCAGCTTCAAGACCCGGCCGCATTTCACAAAGCTCTGCTCGGGGCATTGCATCAATAGCCATCAGACCCAGTTCTTTGCTCGACGTCTCCGCCGTCTCGGAAGTGCTTCGGCATGCCGGCACGGCGATGCGCGTGTTTTAGCGGCATAAGCGTGCTAAACTCGGCGCGGCATGTGCAGCCGAGGAGTCCGCCATGAATGAAGTGCGGATCGAGCTTTTGCAGCGAATGGCCGTCTTCGGCGGAATTCGCACCGAAGTGCTCCAATTTTTGCTCGACTTATGTCCCATCGTGCCCGTTGCCACGAACGAGTTCTTTTTTCGCGAGGGCGATAAAGGCGACTCGATGTTCGTCTTGGAAATCGGCAAGGTCGCCGTGTTGAAATCCTGGGAAGGCGAGGATTACCTGCTCCGAACACTGAGAGAAGGCGACTGTTTTGGAGAGATGGCATTGATCGATCACTGTCCGCGAAGCGCCTCCGTCCGTGCAGTCGAAGACTGTTCCGCGATCCAAATTTCGGCGGCGAACCTCTACCGGCTCTACGCGCAAGATCTGAAGCAGTTTGCACTCATTCAGATGAACATGGGTCGAGAAGTCTGCCGTCGGCTCCGGGAAGCTGACAACATGCTTTTCGGAGTGAAGCTGACGACGCCCCACGAAAGTATCGAACACGTCTTTTGGGCTGGCTAACGACCCGCTGCATTGTGGTCCGTGCGATCAGAGAAGCGCACGCGCACGGAACAGGTTAGACGTCGGCGCGTACCAATGCGCTGGTGTTGCAGTCAGAAACCGGCAAAACGACTGCATCCATCATCCCTGTTGCGGCCGGTTGCCACCGGGCGCGTGCTTGAACAAAACGCGCTCGGTGAATTTAGGTTTCGGAGCAATCTGCAAGCTACATGAGCGCGGCATTGACCCATAGGTGAGTAAAAATGCTGGCGACGTAGCCAAGCGCGATGGCCCAGGACCATCGCAGATGGTTGAGAAACGTATAGTGGTTGCGAACGAGGCCCATCAGCACCACGCCCGCCGCTGAGCCGATGGAAATCAGACTGCCGCCGATCCCGGTGCTGAGCGTGACGAGCATCCACTGGCCGCTGGACATCTCGGGGTTCATGGTGAGCACCGCGAACATCAGCGGGATGTTGTCGAAAGCCGCGCCCAACAGGCCGATCGCGATGTTGGCATAGGTTGGCCCGAGATCGCCGTAGAGATAATTCGACAGCAACGCGAGGTATCCCGCGACGCCGAGCCCGGCGACGGCGAAGATGATGCCGAAAAAGAACAGCAGCGTGTCCCACTCCACGTGCCTCATTTCCCGCAGAGAGTCGAACGCCATGTCCTTGTCGTTGCGGCGGCGTCCGACGCGCTGGAGAAAGTAGCTGTACATTTGCAGGTATCCGAGCCCCAGCATCATTCCGAGCGCGGGCGGCAGACTGAAGAAGCTTTTGAAACAGACGGCGGTCACGAGCGTCGCCACGAAAAGCCACATCACGACGGCCCCGCCGGGCTTGAGCTTCTTGGGTTCTCCCCAAGGCTCCGGCACGCCTTTCGGCACACCGAAATGCATGAGCGTCGCCGGCACAAGGAAGTTCACCAATGACGGGAGGAAGAGATAAAAAAACTCGAAGAATCCGAGTTTTCCTTTCTGCCAGACCATCAAAGAGGTGATATCGCCGAACGGCGAGAAGACGCCACCCGCGTTGGCCGCCACCACGATGACGATGCAGCCCATCACGATGAATTGGTAATTGCCGACCCCAACGGCGACCACCACCGCGCCCATGACGAGCGCCGTGGTCAGGTTGTCGATGATGGGGCCGAAAATAAATGCGAGTCCCCCGACCAGCCAGAAAAGCTGCCGATAGGAAAGATTCATATTGACGAGTCTGGTCCTCAGCGCATCGAAGACGCGCCGCTCCTGCATCGTGTTCACGTAAGTGATCGCCACGACGAGGAACAGCATCAACTCGCCGTAGTCGAGGATCACATGCTTGGCGGCGGCTTCGAGCGCCGGACTCTGACCATGCAGGGCGTAGACGAAGCCAAGAAGCGCCCAGATGAGGCCCGCGGCGAGCATGACGGGCTTCGACTTGCGCATTTGAATGGCTTTTTCGATCGCCACGAATCCGTAGGCGACGAAGAAAATCAGCAGTGCCAGATAGCCCGCGGGATGTCGGGTCAAGTCGATGTGCGAGGCGGCCGCTTCTGCATGCGCCGGGGTGGCGAGCAGGAGGAACAAAAACATGGCGTTCAGGAGCCACAGCCGTCCGAATGAACCCTTCATCCACTCTCCACGTTGTTGGGAGCGAAAATCCAAACGCACCGCAAGCACGATGCAGCGAAAAGCCCGAGGCAGCCGCAAGAGCATTCCATAACCGTAACCTGCACGGCGCGGTTTGCGAAAGGCTAAACTGCGCATCAATCCGCAGGCGACACAAATCTCGATCATGCCGGATTTTTTTGCATTGACCGCATGCCGATCGCGAGGCGACGTCGCGCGCGCTAGAAGCTTGTCTGCTATGCACTGAAATTCCAAAGCGTGCAGCCACGAGCGTTCTGCACGAGAGAAGGGGCGACGCAATTCAACATTTGCCGTCATACGCGGCTTTGTTCAGGGGCGGTACGCTGTATCCAGCCAGGCTTCGATTGCCGGAGTCGTTGCCGGAAGAACCGATGCGCCAGGTGCAAAGGCGTTCCATGCGTCCCGGTGCTTATCCGATACCGTCGTCAATAAGCATTTGCGCGCCGACTTCGCGGCTTCGAACGCACCGATGAGGCCGCCGCCTCCGGCCACGAGCTTTCCGAACTTGCTCAGCACCACCACGTCGCTTGTCGGGACTTGATCAGTCAGAGATGCGCTCGCGCGTAATGCACCATCGCCGTCAACATGACAGCTCGTACCGGACGGCGGCGTCTCGAGAAAGATGGGGAAGCGTACGCCTGAGGTGATGTCGCGAAGCACACCGGCGCTGCAGACGCGCCCCGTCAAACCGTGTGTCTCCTCGATCAGCCCGACGACTTTCAGCCCCGACGCGCGCCAATGTTCGACGGCCTCTTTGAATAGAGCCTGCACCCTTGCACTGTCGGCTCCTGCGACTGCAGCAATGAGAGTCCCTGGCGCGGTCATGGCGGATTTCCCGGTGATGGCCGATCATAGCCAGCGGCACGTTGCGTGTTCAAGGGAATAGATCATACAACTTTTCGCTCGCTTGACGAGCATTTGGCTGGCGCTGATTGCTATCCTTTCCGCTTGTTCGCCTGAATGGCGTGTTCCAGAGCCTGGAGGAATTGAGATCTGTCGCGCGGTGTGAATGCCGGGTTGAACCCGCGGCTTTCCCCGGTTTCGCGCAAGTGCCTTTGCATGTCCCGCATCGCAAGCGCCATTCCGATGTTCGCGTCGCTGAAAGGCTTGCCGGTCGGCCCGATACACGTGGCCCCTGCCTTCAGGCACCGAGCGGCAAGCGGGATATCCGCCGTTATCGCGATATCTGAGGCGCCCACGCGCTCCGCGATCCAGTCATCGGCGGCATCGGGTCCATCGTTCACGACAACGCGGTTGATCAACGGACTTTCGTCAAGCCGCATCCAGCTGTTCGAGACCATATGAACGGTGAGGCCATGACGCTCCGCCACGCGCACGACCTCAGCCTTCACGGGACATGCGTCCGCATCGACATAGATTTGCATGCCTTGAACTATCTCTCTGCTACCGCGTGCTTTCTCGCAGAAAACGGGGATTGGTCAAGGAAGCACCAGATCGCGCCACGTTCGATCAAGAGGCGGGCACTGTCATGCTGCATTTCCTCGCCCAGGCGCGAGCGAGATGATCGGCGACAAGGCGCTCGCGAGACATCTCGCGGGCAGGACGTCAGTCACTCCGCAGCACGATTTTTCCGCGCGGGCGCGGGCGGCTGCCTTCCAACATTTCGTGCGCGGTTCGCGCTTCGGCAAGCGAAAGCACTGTGCCGATATTGGTATCGAGTTCTCCCGCATCGAACATGGACGCCAATTTCGTAAGGCACGCTGTTGAAACATCGACCAGCATGAAGCCGGCGCGGACGTCCAGGCGCTCTGCTTCGGATGCGCTGGGCTGCGAAACGGCAGAAACCAGAATTCCTCCTTGTTTCAGGGTGGCGAGTCCTCTTTGTTGCATCTCGCCGCCGACCAGGTCGATGACCACATCGACCGGATCGAGTTCGTCGGACGAGAACGAACTCTCGATAATTTCATCTGCAGCGATTTCCTGCAAAAAGCGCGTATCGCGCTTTGGCGCCACAGCGATGACATTCGCGTGAGCCTGCCGCGCCAGCCGAACCGCGAAGGCTCCGACATTGCCCGCCGCACCGAGGATCAACACGGATTGTCCCGCCGAGACGTGCGCATGTGTGAAAAGCATTTGCCACGCGGTCACAGCTATGACTGGAACCGACGCGGCATCGATATGTCCGAGCTGCCGTGGCTTCTTCGCGATCATCGACGTTTTGACGACGGCATATTCCGCATTGGCGCCGGTGAATTGCGCATTCGTTACGCCAAAAACTTCATCGCCGATCTTGGAATCACCCGCGTCAGGTCCGACCGCCGAAACAATTCCGGAGAAATCGGATCCAAGTGTCAGAGGCAGGGGCTGTGGCAGGACGCTCTTTCCTGAGCGGATCCAGCCATCCCAGGGTCCGACTCCGCTCGCCACAACGCGCACCAGCGCTTCGCCGTGTCCGGGTTCGGGAACAGGGACGTCCTCGAACGCGATCACGGCGGGCGATCCAAACGCATGTATCTGGTTGGCCTTCATCGTCACTTGTCGAATGTTGTCAGCTTTGCGCCGTCATCTGCGATGAAAATCGCGAGGAGACTGGCCGGCTCTGTCTTGCTTGCATTCTCGCTTATGAGATGCTCGCTGCCGGGAGGTTCAAAAAATGCCTCGCCCGCCTTGTAGACTTTTGCCGGTCCGGTAGCGGAATTCTCTGAGCGAATTTCGCCGGACAGCACATACGCAAGAACGCTTCCCGCATGGCGGTGCGCTTTTGAAGTGCCGCCCGGTGCATACGTGACGACGATCGTCGAGATGCTTTTGCCTGGAACGTTCGGTAGTTTTTCGCTCAGAACCGGTTTGATGGCGTCGCCGTTTTCATGTGCAAGGGACACTTGGGCGATAGCCGCGGCAACAAGCGCTGCCGTCGAGAAAGCCAAAACGCGCGGTCTGCGGATAAACATGCAGGTCTCCATAAGCCACTGTCTTCTCATCGTTGATTTTTCCATTCAATGATGGCACTGCGCAAACGAAATCGGACGGGCTTCCCATTTTGCTCCACGCGCCACCAACGCGGAGGAGTTGCTGCGGGTATCGTCCTTGCCGATTTTTGAAATCGCATTGGCCTGCGGCCTTGTGGATCAGAGCCATTTCAGCCGTGTTTTCGTACGAGTGGTCGGCAGCGGTCCCGGTGCTTGGAGACGGGGCGCAAGGAATAGGACGACGTGAATGACCGATGACAGCGCCGTCGCTTCCGACGGCCTTTCGGCAGCTTCCCCTGCGATGTGGCGGTCCATTCTTTGTGCATTTTGCGCCAGCCTGATCGGCATTGGATTGGCCCGCTTCGCCTACACGCCACTTCTTCCGGCGGTCATTGGCGCGCACTGGTTCGACCCGGCAACGGCCGCGTATCTGGGAGCTGCAAACCTCGCGGGCTATCTAGCGGGCGCGCTTTTGGGCCGTGCGATATCGAGCCGGTTGTCATTGCACGTAACGCTTCGTCTGATGATGCTGATTGCGACGGCGGCCTTCTTCGCGTGCGCGTGGCCGTTAGACTTCGCGTGGTTCTTCATCTGGCGCTTCGCCGCCGGGGTCGCCGGTGGTGCTTTAATGGTTCTCGCTGCACCCGCGGTCTTGGCGCATGTGCCGCCGTCGCGTCGGGGGCTGGCCGGCGGCGTTATCTTTATGGGAATTGGGGTCGGGGTCGCCGCCTCTGGAACCCTTGTTCCCATGCTGTTGCGGGAAAGTCTGCAGCAGACTTGGATCGGCCTCGGAGTGGCCTCTCTATTGATAACGGCGATTGCCTGGACAGGATGGCCGAGGGAGTCGGTGTCGGTCGCGTCCGCGACGCCCAGCGATAGCCGCATCCCAAAGCAAGGACGGCTTCGCGCGCTCTATGTCGAGTACGCATTGAATGCGGTCGGTTGGGTTCCGCACATGATCTTCCTCGTGGACTTTGTCGCGCGCGATCTACACCGGGGAATTGCAGCCGGTTCGCACTATTGGGTTGTGTTCGGTCTTGGGGCGACGGTTGGGCCAATACTGACAGGCTATTTTGCTGACCGTGCCGGCTTCGGCACGGCACTTCGCCTGGCATTTCTGATCGAGGCAATCGCCGTAGCGATCCCGGCGATCGTACCTGATCCGGCATGGCTTATTGCATCGAGCATCGGTGTCGGCGCGTTCTTGACCGGAACCGTTACACTCGTCCTCGGCCGGATCGGAGAGCTTTTGCCGAATCTCCCGGCCCAGCAAAAGGCGGCCTGGACGGCGGCGACGGTCTTCTTCGCTTTGAGTCAGGCGGCCGCCGCTTACGGGCTTTCATTTCTGTTCGCATGGAGCGATGAGAACTACAGCCTCCTCTTTTTCATCGGCACGGCGGCGATTCTTGTGGCGCTTGTGATCGACATCGTTGCGGACGTGCTGTCGGAGCGTTCGCCGGAGGCTCAACAATGAACACACACTCATACAGATCGAATGTGCCATGTCGCGTGGTTCGAAATGGCCGGAGCAACAATCGAGGAGGGCCGCCAATGTGGTCAGCCAGGGAGGCCCCGGCGGCTTCGGGCCACGGACGGGACGGTTGCTCAAAAACAAACTTGGCGTAAGATGCCGTCAGTGCCGGACGACCGGCGCGCATGGATCATAGGGGACGGCCCCATCTCGACTGGAGGTGGCCCCGTGGATCTTTTCAAAAAAGTTTCAAATCAGATTCGATTTCATCTCGTCTCGGAGGTGAAAGATGCCGTGTGATTTCCGAACATATAGCTCGCCGTACCAAGAGTTCTTCATTCTTCGGCATACGAGGCCCGTCGGCCCCGAGATCGGAAAATTTTCCGGTATCCCTTTTCATGCGGAGATCCAGGACGAATGGGGCCGCATCTACCGATACGCCGGAACGTCTCCGCGAAAAGGTCCGCACTACACCGCGAAGTTGGGCGACAAGGAGTTTATTCTTCCTCCCGGCATCATCTATCGCATGCTCGTGCCGCCACGAGAGAAAAGTATCTTGCGAATGAGAGCATCATCCGAAACATCGCCGGACGGCCAAATTTTCCTTCGGAAGCCAACCTGGCCGCAAGCACTTCGGCTTCGATGATCAATCACTTCGGCAGCGTATCCTTATAAATATGGCCGTCTTTCATGATCACCAGAAAGTTTTTTTCCGGGTCTTTAACGAGATCGAGATTCTGGAGAGGGTCACCGTCGACGAGCAAGAGATCGGCGAGCGCGCCTTCCTCCACGACTCCGAGCTTGCCGGGATAGGGATTTATGAATCCGGAAAGCGCCATCAACTCGCCGTTGTCGGCGGTCGCCATCTTGAGCGCTTCCGCCGGTGTGTACCAGCGCGTCATCATCGCGAGATACGATCCCTGCCGGCTCGCCGCGTGCGCATCGAATAAGATATCCGTGCCCCACGCCGTTTTGACATTATATTTCTTCGCGAGCTTGTAGGCATTCTCCGTGCCGGCGAACACTTCTAATGCTTTTTTCTGTGAGACCGGGCTCATCCGCGCAAACACGTCGGCGTCGTACGTCAGCGGCTGCAAGCTCCACCAGATGCCCTTGTCGGCGAGCAACTTCGCGGTCGCGTCATCGATCAGTTGGCCGTGCTCGATGCATTTGACGCCTGCGGCGACCGCCTGCCGGATCGCACGCGACGTATAGGCGTGGACGGCGACATAGGTACCCCAGTTATCCGCCGCTTCGACCGCAGCACGAAGTTCCGGCTCGGTGAATTGGGTCGACTCGATAGGATTGTACGCTGAACTCACTCCGCCGCCGCCCATGAGCTTGATTTGGCTCGCACCCTTCCGCAATTGTTCTCTGGCGCGCAGCCGAACCTCGTCCGGGCTGTCGGCAATGGCTGCGATGCCCTCTCGCTCGGAGTAGCTGAGCGGACCGCCGGGCGATCGTGGAACCTCAAAGGAAAATCGAAAATCGCCGTGTCCTGACGTTTGTGAAATGAAAGCACCCGATGGGTAGATGCGCGGACCGGTAACTACCCCCTCGTCGATCGCCCGTTTGAGACCGAACACCGGGCCACCCAGGTCACGTATCGTCGTGAAGCCCCGCATCAACGTCGCTTTGGCCTGTTGTGCAGCCAGAAAATGAACGTATGACAGCTCCGATGTCATCAGCGTTGTCATGGACGCGGCGGCCATGAACGCATGCCAGTGCGCGTCAATGAGGCCCGGCATCAGCACGCGACCATTTCCATCTATGATGCGAGCGTCGGGGTAGCTGGCTGTTGGGATAGGGTCTGTCGTTATCTGCCGAATGATATTGCCTTCGACGAGCAGATTGGTGGGTGCGGAGAGCTGTGCACCTTTACCGTCGAAAATTCGGACGTTCTGAAAAAGAGTGACCTGGTTGTTTGCCGGATGGACAGCGGGCACTCTCTCGTCGGTACCCGGCGCGGACAATTCGTAGTCTTGCGCATGGCTGGCTGCGCAAAAGCCGACGAGCGCTAATCCCAGAACCAGCGATGTGCGCAGCGACCGGCCCAATCGCATGAATACGGAATGAAACGTGTTCAGTCGTGCATCAGGGGCGACTTTCGCATTCATGAGACCATTCCGAAAATGATGAACTGGAGATTGCGATGATGCGCTCGATAGCGTCTGGGTCAACGTCTAATTGACGTTTCGCTATTCCTTAGTTGACCAGTGTTTACCAAGGGGCGGAGTAGATCGATTGGTTCTCCCCGTACTGCAATTGAACACCGTGCTGACGTTTGTCTTCAAACTTGCGGAAGTTTGAAATCAAAGTTCTGATATTTGCGGACGGTGAATTGCAGCAGACGTTTCAGCCGACTTCGTGCAAACAAGCTGATGATTTTGATGCATCTACGTGCTATCAACGGCACCGGACGGGACACTTTTGGGAGCGACCTTACCGACAACCAAGGAGTCCAAAAAATGAGAATTGCTATCGCGACGGTTTTTTCTGCGCTCCTGCTTGGCACAGCATTGGTGCCAGCATTTGCCGAGGATCAGCCGGCAGCAAATGATCCTGCGCGCCATAGAATGGGCGACGAGGGAAAATTGCCGGCGACCGATAGTACGACAACTCGTGTTCCAGAAATGGGCGCGGGCACTGGCGAAAGCAGCGGTACCGACGGGCGCCACAGAATGGGTGACGAAGGCAAACTCCCCGCGACAGGCAACACGACCACCCGGGTTCCTGAGCAAGGTGCCGGTACGCAAAACCCGAACTAACTGCATTCATCAGCTTTGAAAACGATGTGATTGACGAAAAGCGCGATCGGCGACATTCGCTCGATTGAACGCGGTGTTGCCGATTGCGCCACTAGGAACGGATGTTGCTGTGCCATTGATTGAAAACAAGTGACGTCCGGCGTCCTGTATCCATGAAGGGATATAACGACTTCCGGGCGCGGTTTTCTGGGCGCTCCAATTAACAAGCTCCGCGATAGCCAATTCTCATTTCGTTGACGCGAATTCGGCAGGGATTGGTCGCCACGCGATACAAGGTAAATTGCATCTGAGATATTGGATTAGAAACGATAGTTTCGAGAAAGATCAACACGAGTGCCGATTTGAGTGTAGATTTGTCGAGGCTCGGCGCAGGGGCGCGCTCTTAGCAAAGTCTGGAGGCGTCATGAAATACGTCACTTTGACATCCGCCGCTGCCGCTATCGTTTCAGTTATGATGTTATCTGGGCCGGCGACAGCGGCTCCAATTGGTGTTTCAGACTCAATTTCAGTTCAAAAGTCTGTTGTCTCTCAAGTGCAATGGCGTCGAGGCGGCGGCTGGCACCGGCGCGGATGGGGCTATCGCGGGGGGTACCGGCGCGGATGGCGGCGCGGCTGGTACGGCGGACGCCGTTGGTATGGAGGCCGGTGGTGGGGCCCAGGCGTTGGCGTCGTGGTTGGCGGCGGCTGTCGCGCCGTGAGACGTTCGTGTGCATGGCGCTGGGGATGGGGTGGCCCAGGCTTCCGCCGCTGCGTTTGGCGGCGGGGTTGCTAAGCGCGACTAAGCGATAAGCAAAGAGAGCAGACGCCGGCGCGCTCGACGCCGTCGTTTGCTCAATAGCATCCCAAACAATCCATAGCCGCGGAGACACTCATGCTGTTCGAAGGTGGGTTTACGTTCGCCAATTTTCTCGTCGATGCGTTCGCCATATTCATATTCCTGGTATGGATATGGCTGTTGATCACGATATTCAGCGATCTATTCAGCCGCCGCGATATTTCGGCATTCGGCAAGGTCATTTGGGTCATCGCCCTCATCATCTTACCCTACATCGGAATTTTCGCTTACATCCTCACCCAGTCGGGGGGCATGGCGGAACGCCGGGAAGCGCAGATCAAGCACGCGCAGAACGAGCTTCGTCAGATCGTAGGGCACAGCACGGCCGACGAAATCGAAAAACTTGGCAAGCTGAAGTCGACCGGAGCGATTTCGCAGGTCGAATATGATCGGTTGCGAACCCGCCTTGTGCAGTAACGGTCGGCGTCCTGTCACAAGCCCGACGAGCGAACGGCATTGAACTGCGAAAGCCGACGCGGCGGGGGGCCCAGCGAGATGCTACCGTCGTAGGTATCTCGCGGGCACCTCGCCGGCATCTACAAGCGCATCGATGCACTCTTTCGAAAGCACCTTACGGTTGCTCTCGAAACACCTGCGAAGTTGGGAGCTGCCCTGTTTGTATTGAGAGCAAAGGCTTGCGTAGTCCGCGGAACAGGCATTCTTCACCTTCCGGGAGTACGCGCCGGCTGCGGTACTGATCGCAAGGAGCGTTGCGGTCGAAAGGATTGCCAACTTTCCAATGCGATTATTCATTGCCCAGCATGTCACGAAGAGGATTCCTGAGTTGTTGTGAATGGCGTTTTATCGCGCGCGATGCCCGTTTGTATATCGCCAACGTTTATCCTGGCCCAGAGCATAGGTGGCATCAAGGTGCGGCGGGGGGGCGCTCCGTTAACCGCAATCACAACAGCAGGCTGCGTAGGTCGGCCATTTTACCTGTATTTGTTGGCCATGAAGTCGCGTTGCCGCCGATGCAAAACCGATTAAGCTCCCGCACTTCGGCAGCATCGGTCCTCAGGGCTGGAGTCATCGATTGCGAAGTAAGCGGACCCGTCGGTATGTCATCGGTGTCGAAACTGCGGCCCTGATACGTTGGCTGTGTGCCGCGATTGCACTCGCCGTTGTCTTCATCCCAGCTTTCAGCGCCTACGCGGTCGATGCCCGTGTAAGGCAAGCGTGCAAAGCAGACTATTATCAGTATTGCAGCCAATTCTCGGTCGGCACCGACGAACTTCGTCAGTGCATGCGGAAGGTCGGTGAGGGGCTGTCAGCGCCCTGTCTTGTTGCTCTGGTCGAGGCTGGAGAGATCACCAAGGCCGATGTCGAGCGTCATAATGCCAAGAAGAAGGGAGCGACTGAAGCCGGTCCGCAGAACGCCAAGGGCGCCCCTGAAGCAGGCATCGTGAGCAAAAAGGCCGACAAGACCACGGCGACGAAGAAAAAAGAAAAGAGAGCTGAGAAGTCCGCGCGGGATCATAAGAAGGACTCCGCGAAGAAAGCAACAAAGAAACATAAAGCGGAAAAAAGCTCAAAGGCTCACAAGCATAAGGCTGACAAGGACGCGAAGAAGAGCAAGGCGAACAAAGCGGTCAAGGCTGAAAAAAAGAGCAAGCACTCCCACAAGAGTAAGAAGACCGAGCACGCCGCCAAAAAGAAAGCCGATGCCAAAACCAACAAGAACGGCGGCACGAGCAAGGCAAAAACGGCGGATGCTGCCAGCAGCCCGACCCATAAAAAGACGGGAAAGAAAAAGAAGAAGTCGACGAAGCAGCACACATCAAAAAAAGAACATCGATCGACGAAGAGTGAGGCCAACTAGCGAAGACCTCTGCACGCGGCTGCCGTCGAACGCCGCACCAACATCGGTTAATCGCGGACCTCACTATCATTCGGCGGACGGATCGCGCGTTCTTCGCATTTGCGACGCAAATCATCGAGTTCTTCGTCTGTTAGATGCTCGATGCCGACGTATATGTTTTTCGCGGAACTTGTACTGATCAATTCGTCGAGCTTGACCTGGATGGCCGCACTATCGCGGTTTTGCGAATTCTGAATCAGAAAGACCATCAGGAAGGTAATGATGGTCGTTCCGGTGTTGATCACGAGTTGCCAAGTGTCGGAGTAGCTAAACAGCGGGCCGGAAAGCGCCCAGATAAGGACGACGCCGACCGCTGCTACGAACGCCGGCGGTTTTCCGCTGGCGAGCGCTACGGAGTTCGCAAGCTCTCCAAAAATCCTGCTGATCTTTTTCATAATCTTCTCGCTCGATTGAGGCGTCGCGGATGGCGCACCGAAGGCTCGACGTTTTCGCCTCACCCTCTGGAGGGATGAGACGTTCGCCTTGACAACGCCGAGGGAGCCAAAAGCGATACAAGCCGAGGACGGAAATGGATTGGGTGCGATCATGTCCGCGTGATCAAGGCCGAACCGGCCGTCACCCTCGAATGTTGGGAGGTGAGCCGGGCGTTACGTCTTCAAGATGTCTTCGAGCTTTGCTACCAGCGCGGTCCGACGTACGGTGGTTGCTCGCGAGCATCCGCGCAATACGTGCCGTTCCAGTAATGGAATTGGCCGCAATTGGCAGGTCGCGGCGGCGGAAGCCATTCCGGGACAAGATAGGTGGCTGAGGGAGCATCGGGATCGACGCGAGCTGGTGGATCATCCCCGTCATCATCATAGTCATAGTCGTCATCCGGGTCGTCATACCGGTGACTATTGATCGTCGTCACAAGATTTGGCGTGCGGTGTTGAGCGATCTGCAAAAGCGATGGCGCGGCGTGTGCGACGGTATCCGGCCCGCACACGAAACATAGCACGGCAACGTACGCGAAGAGGCTGGCCGTGTTACGCATCGTTCAACCCATACGGACGAATTTCAGCTCTTGCGAAATGATACTCGCGAGCGGTCGATGCAAAATCGGAACGCAGCGGAACGGTTAATCCTTGGTAAGCGTTCTGATGGGGGCCGCGCGGGAACGCAACCGATTGCACGACATTTAGCCGGGCATTCTGGTCCGCAAACCTTAGGAGCTTCGATTGACGGCCTACCGATCTCATTGCACGCCGGCAGTGAGGCTCACACCGATATGTGTCACGACTCCGACACAATACGTACGTTTGGGTTGATGTCGTAGAAATCTCGTTTGGGAGGTCAAATGAAACTTGGACCATTAGTCGGCGCACTTTTTTTGACGGTTGCCGTCGGCGTTCCCTGTGCGCAAGCCGCGCCCGGGTACGTGACCGCGAACGTCAATTTACGTTCCGGCCCGGACACGGATTATCCGAGCGTGGGGGTTATTCCCGATAGCGATCCGATCGACGTAAGAGGGTGTTTGCGGGACGAATCCTGGTGTGATGTCGTTTGGGCGGGTAATCGTGGCTGGGTGTACAGTGAATATCTGTCGCTCGACTATCGCGGCGAAATGCGGCCTCTGCCAGATCTCGGGGTAGCGGCGTTCGGCATCCCGGTCGTTGCGTTCGCAGCGGCGGATTACTGGAGCCATTACTACGTCGGGCGCCCTTGGTATGCGCAGCGGAACCGCTGGTATGCCTACAAGCCGCGACCGCGTCCGGGTTGGCGGGCGCCACCGCCAGGACCGCGCCATGCCGGTTGGTGGCGATCTGGCGGTTATCGCGCGCCGACCGGAATGAAGCCTCCGCCGGATAAGGGCTGGCGTCCGCATCCGCGCGGTGGTGCCGCCCATCCCGGCGCTGCCCCTGGTCGCCGCGACGATCATCGTGGTAACGACCGCCGCCACGATGACCGGCGGCCCTAACGTCAATGGCTGAAGTTTTTCGCGCGCGGGAACATTGTTCTCGCGCGCGTTTTTTGTGCGCGTGTAGAGCGCAATAAGTGCGGATTTTGCGTGCTAACACCGGCACGAGCACAACAGCGGGACATTATTTTGCCCCGAAACTTCGGACTCCTAGCACCAGCGGGAAATCGATACCGGGCACGCGCACGGAAGGTTAGTCATGTCGGTTCCGCTTCATCACTTGTCCATTGAGCCGCATTATTCCGAATTCGACGAGCCTGAGTCTTATGATGACGGCTTTGTATTTTTTCCCGATGAGCGGATCGGCGGCCCGGTTACGCGCACGAGCGATATCTACGCGTGGGGCGTGGCAGCTGTCGTGACGATCGTTTCCTGTTGGATGTTGCTTATCGGGCCCGACGCTTGGCCGAAATGGCTTCCTGATGTCGCCGCGCGCATTTCGACCGCCATCGCGCAAGCGACATCGGCATCGGATCAAGCGGCGGTCACTCAACCCCAGCCATTGCAGGAGGCGGCGCAACTTCCACCGTTGACCCTGTTGTCCCTGCCGCCACCCGTACCGACGGCGTCAGCACAAGCAGCACAGCCTCAAACGTCGCCGCCGGACATTCCAGAGGCAACCGGCGCACGAGATGCAGCGCCCGAGTCCGGCGAGAAATCGGCCGCCGTAGATCAGGACGACCTACCGGACGCGCCGGGATCATCCCGCGAAGACGAAGCGGATGCGAAGCCCGATCACAAAGCTGAGAGACCGCCCGACGCATATCGGCCGGTGGGCGAAGAACACCGATCGCAGCCTCGTGACGCCATGCAAGCGCGCGCCGAAGCTGTCGGATTACATCCGGATTTTCCGCGCGCCGTGCTCGGGCGATTTTCACCGGCCGATTTCCGCAATGCGCGTGTTGCGATTCAAACGGCGATGAAGAAGACGCCAAACAATGGCACCTTCATCTGGCCGCGCCAAAGAGAGCCGGGGCGGGCGCTGTTCAAGGTTCGCTTCGTGGCCGGCGCCCCCTCCGACTGTCGCCGGTATGTCGTGAGCGTGACTATGAGCGGTTGGACGACCACGGCGCTGCCGATGGAGCGATGCGGGATGCGGCGGAGATTGGCGCATCGAGATTGAAGCGGCCGAAACGCCGGCAAAAAGAAACGCGGCACAAAGATCTGATTTGCGCCGCGCCAGAAATGATTTTTAGGGCGATTTAATTCTTGCAGAGGGTTGCCGAGCCCTGGCATTCCCAGCCCACTACGCCGCCAGGCTTGCAGCGATATGTACGCTTGCCGAACGTATAGCCCGGCGTCGTGCCGCTGGAGACGTACGTAAAATAGATGTTCCAATCGGTTGCCTGCAAAAGCATCGCATCGACTTGGAACTTCGCGAGGTCTTGCGTCAGGGCATCGCCGACCGCTGCCTTCTTGAAGCACTGCTTCGCCTCGGCCGGTGTCCCGGCAAAGACCGCCGCGACACCAGCGGCGGCCAACAAAGAACGCGGAATACGGAGCATCTGGCTGAACTCCCAATGGTTGCAGAAAGTCGAGGTGCGGACCCTGCCACACCTGATTTCCGATGACGCGGTCAAAATTGCGCGCGCGCCTCGTTTTCCACTGGATCGCGGCATTACGGCATCGCGTATGGATCGATCAGCCGACGTCTCGTCGTTTCGCTACTGCGCTTTTTGAAGAATGATCCGGCCACGAGACTTTGCTTTTTTCGGACGCGCCGCAGTTGGAGCAGCCGCCGGCGGTGTGGGAGCAACCACAGGCACCGGCGGAGGTGCGGGCGGCGCAAAGACAGGCGTCAAACCCGAGCGGCCATTGCCGACATTCCCCGCCGTTCCGCTGCCCAGAAATCCGGAATCGGGCAACATCATAGGGTCGGATCTCATCGTGGGACCGAGCCGGTCAACGGGCGCCGAAAGGACGCCGAAGCCGGCAACGCGCGGCCCCGACGACGACCTATACGCCTCGGCTGGAGAAATCAGCAGTCCCTGACAAGCGATCACCGCCGCAAGAGCCAAGGACAACGGAATGACGTCGTGACGGATAAATCCGTACTCAAATGATCTATCGGCGTGACGCATGGCAGGCCTCTCGATGCGGCAGCTTCCCGTCGAACCGTCGGGAGGCAGGTTCTGCCGGGAATACGTCACCGTCAACGACATTCGTCGCTGCGATGCAATTGCAGTAAATCATGCAGCCGGACGCGCTGCGGACCCGCGCCGCCTGCGGCTATCGATGAACCGCAAAGCATGGGCGACGATTACGAATTTTCAACCTGAACGGATGACCAGATTTTTTGATGCCGCGGGCTACGCTACACTGGCGTTTGCCGCCGCTTGGCTATTTTCCAGGCACATTACGCAAACGTGACATCCGAACTCAAACCGCTTTCCAGCGTTTTAGCAGTGTTAATCCAAAGTGCTGCCGCGGATAGGAAGAGATGGGTAAGAGTGACCAGAAGTCTCTGAAGTCTGACGACCCTGAGATGCTCGATTGGACCGAGTCCATTTCATCCGTCATCGCCTTCGAAGGCACGGGGCGCGCCGACGATATTTTGAAGGAAGTCGTCGAGCGTGCGCGCCGCAGTGGCGCCGCACTGCCATTCGCATCGAGCACGGCCTACATCAATACCATTCCATTGCGCGAAGAAGCGAAGCATCCAGGCGACCGCGATTTGGAGCGCCGGATCGTTTCCGCGATCCGATGGAATGCCGCCGCTATGGTCCTACGGGCAAACAAGGACTCGGGCGGGCTTGGTGGCCACATAGCCAGTTATCAGTCGGCGGCGATGCTCTACGAAACCGGGTTCATGCATTTCTGGCATGCGCCGTCGGAGGATCGCGGCGGTGACCTGATCATGGTCCAGGGACATTCGTCGCCCGGAATTTACGCGCGCGCATTTCTCGAACGACGCCTCGATGAGCAGCAGCTGATAAATTTCCGCCGTGATGTTGGCGGGCATGGCCTTCCATCCTATCCGCACCCCTGGCTGATGCCCGACTTCTGGCAGTTCCCGACGGTATCGATGGGCCTCGGCCCGCTGATGGCCATCTATCAGGCGCGGTTCCTCAAATATCTCGAAGATCGCGGCATCGCAGAAACTGAAGGCCGCAAGGTCTGGGTCTTTTGCGGTGACGGCGAAATGGATGAACCGGAAAGCCTTGGCGCCATCTCGCTCGCCGGTCGCGAAAAGCTCGACAATCTGATTTTCGTCATCAACTGCAATCTCCAGCGTCTTGATGGACCGGTGCGCGGCAACGGCAAGATCATTCAGGAACTCGAACGCAACTTTCGTGGCGCGGGTTGGAACGTCATAAAGGTCATCTGGGGAACGCAGTGGGATGATCTGCTGGCGCGCGACACGAGCGGCAAGCTCCGTCACTTGATGGAAGAATGCGTCGACGGCGAATACCAGGTCTTCAAATCGCGTGACGGTGCTTATATCCGCGAACATTTCTTCGGTCGTTATCCGGAAACGGCGGAGCTGGTCGCTGACTGGTCCGATGAAAAGATATGGCGCTTGACGCGCGGCGGTCACGATCCTTCGAAGGTTTATGCCGCCTATCACGCTGCCGTCTCTCATAAAGAGCAGCCGACGTGCATCCTGGCGAAGACCGTCAAGGGTTATGGCATGGGAAACGCGGGCGAGGCGACGATGCTCGCGCATCAATCGAAGAAAATGGACGTCGCCGCGCTCCGGCAATTTCGTGATCGCTTCAGGGTTCCACTGGATGACGACAAGCTGGAGGAAATTCCGTTCATTCGTTTTCCGAAAGGCTCTCCCGAAGACGATTACCTGCATAAGACACGCCGCGCGCTAGGCGGTTACCTTCCTTCGCGCAGACAAAAATCGATTTCTCTGCCCGTCCCGGCGCTTTCGGCATTTGAGCCGCAGTTAAAAGGTTCGGAAGGCCGCGAAATATCGACGACAATGGCGTTTGTTCGAATCCTGACGACGCTGATGCGCGACAAGGAACTCGGTCGCCGCATCGTGCCGATCGTACCAGATGAAAGCCGCACCTTCGGCATGGAGGGCATGTTCCGGCAGTTCGGCATTTTCAGTCAGGTCGGTCAGCTTTACCGGCCGCAGGATGCCGATCAGCTGATGTTCTACAAGGAAGATAAAACCGGACAAATGCTGCAGGAGGGCATCAATGAAGCGGGCGCGATGGCATCTTGGATGGCCGCCGCGACGAGCTATTCGACGTCGAACGTTCCGATGGTGCCGTTCTACATCTTCTATTCGATGTTCGGGTTCCAGCGCGTGGGCGATTTGGCGTGGGCGGCGGGCGATGAACGTTGCCGTGGCTTTTTGCTCGGTGGCACTTCGGGCCGCACGACGCTCAATGGGGAAGGCCTGCAACACCAGGACGGTCACAGCCATATTCTGTCGGCAACCGTTCCGAACTGCATCTCGTACGATCCGGCGTTTGCTTACGAGGTCGCCGTCATTATCCAGGACGGCTTGCGACGCATGCTTACGGATCAGGAGGACGTCTTCTATTATCTGACGCTGCTGAATGAGAACTATGAGCATCCCGCGCTCCCGGAAGGTGTTGAGGAGGAGGTTGTCCGGGGCATGTACCTTTTCCGGCGCGCGCCGGAAATGACGAAAGGCAATAAGGTTCAGCTGATGGGTTCCGGCGCAATTCTGCGCGAGGTAATGGCGGCAGCCGATTTGCTGCGCGACGATTGGAATGTGGCGGCCGATATCTGGAGCGTCACGAGCTTCACTGAGCTGGCGCGCGACGCTTACGACATCGAGAGATGGAATCTGTTGCATCCCGAGGAGCCGCCGCGCGTACCCTACGTGACGCAAAATATCCGTGAGCGTGGTGACGGCCCCGTCATTGCCTCGACCGACTATATGAAGCTCTACGCCAATCAAATACGCGCATCCATTCCCAACCGCTATCGGGTGCTCGGCACTGACGGATACGGACGCTCCGATTATCGCCGCACGCTGCGATCGTTTTTCGAAATCGACCGCTATTTCGTGACGATCGCCACGCTCAAGGAACTCGCGGACGAGAATCGGATTCCATCGAGCAAAGTCGCGGAAGCGATCCGAAAATATGGCATTGATCCCGACAAGCCCAATCCCGCGCGAAGTTGACAACCGACAGGCCCGCAAATGCCACTCGTAGATGTGAGGGTGCCGAACATTGGCGATTTCGAGAACGTTCCGGTTGTCGAGATACAGGTGAAACCGGGCGACGAGGTGAAATCGGACGATCCCCTGATCACGCTCGAAAGCGATAAGGCGGCGATGGACGTACCGGCACCGCAGTCCGGAAGTGTCGCCGAGATTCTCGTCAAGATCGGCGATAAGGTGAGCGAAGGAAGCGCCATCATCCGGCTCGATGTCGCTGGTGGTGAAGACAAGGACGAAGCAAAATCGGGCAACGGAAAAAGCCAAGCCGTGCGCGTCGAAACCTCAACGGATACCGCCAAAGCATCTCCGCCACCCGCAGCGCGGTCGGAGCCAGAAAAAGAAGATCTGGCCGCTCCGAAAAATTTTGGATCGGTGCACGCCAGCCCATCCGTGCGCCGTATCGCACGTGAGCTGGACATAGATCTGACGAAGATCACAGGCACCGGCGATAAAGGCCGCATCACCAGGGACGACGTTAAGAACCACATTGCGCACAGCGAAACAGGCGGCGCTGTAACTTCCGGAATCCCCGAGATTCCCGCGCAGGACTTCGCGAAGTACGGCCCCATCGAAACCAGGCCGATGTCGCGGCTGAAGCGATTGACGGGCCCAAATCTGCATCGCGCTTGGCTCAACGTTCCGCACGTCACCAACGCCGACGAAGCCGACATCGCCGACCTTGAAGAGTATCGCAAAAGTCTCGACGCATCGGCCAAAGAAAAGGGCTATCGCGTCACGCTCGTCGCGTTTCTTTTGAAGTCTGCGGTTTCGGCGCTGAAAGAATACCCGGAGGTCAATGCGTCGCTCGCGCCAACGAAAGACGCTCTTATCCTCAAGCGCTATTACAACATCGGCGTGGCCGTAGACACGCCCGATGGTCTGGTCGTGCCCGTCATTCGTGACGTCGATCGCAAGGGCATTCTGGAGCTGAGCCAGGAACTGACCAGCGTTTCGGCCCGTATGCGCGAGGGTAAAATTACGCCGACCGATATTCAGGGCAGCACGTTTTCAATTTCAAGCCTTGGCGGAATCGGCGGTACGACATTCACGCCGATCGTCAATGCACCGGAGGTCGCAATCCTTGGCGCGACGCGCGCCAAGATGCAGCCCGTGTGGGATGGTGCCGCCTTTCAGCCGCGCTTGATGCTGCCGCTGTGTCTTTCCTATGATCATCGCGCCGTCGACGGAGCGCTCGCAGCACGTTTTCTCCGCAAAGTTTGCGATGCGCTCGCCGACGTACGCCAGCTTGTCTTGTAGCGGATCGGAAATACGGAATGACCAGAAAGGAAATTCGCGTTCCCAATCTCGGCGACTTTAAGGATGTTCCGATCGTTGAAATTCACGTCAAGCCGGGAGCAAACATCGCGCCCGAGGATCCGCTGGTCACGCTCGAAAGCGAAAAGGCAGCGTTCGACGTTCCGGCCCCAGTAGGCGGCACAGTCATTGAGGTGCTCGTCAAGGTCGGCGACATCGTCAGCGAAGGCAGTCCGATCCTCATTCTCGATCCGAGCGAAGACGATGTAACTCCGGAAAAGCCGAGCACGAATAAAACGCCGGAACACATCCCGCCAACAGCGGAAGATGCGGTGTCCGGACCTTTCGAAGGAACGCAGGAGTACTCGTGCGACGTCCTCGTGCTTGGAGCGGGACCGGGCGGCTATTCGGCAGCGTTTCGTGCCGCCGATCTTGGCGCAAAGACCATTCTTGTCGATCGGTGGCCCGTTCTGGGCGGCGTCTGTTTGAACGTTGGGTGCATTCCCTCCAAGGCGCTGTTGCACACGGCCTTTATCTTAGAGGCGGCGCAGGCGTTGGCAACGCATGGCGTGGAGTTCGCGGCGCCAAAAATCGATTTGAAAAAACTCGCGGCCTACAAGGACACGGTTGTTGCAAAGCTGACGAATGGCCTCGCAGCGATGGCCAAGGCACGCAAGGTCACGACACTTCAAGGCACGGGTACATTCGCTGACCCGCATCGCTTGCGCGTCACGGATGAAGGTGGCCGCGAGACGATCGTGCGCTTTGAAAACGCGATCATCGCGGCGGGATCGGAAGCTGCGACATTGCCGTTTCTGCCGGATGATCCGCGTATCGTCGATTCGACAGGCGCGCTCGAACTACGGCAGATTCCGAAGACAATGCTTGTAATTGGCGGCGGCATTATCGGTTTGGAAATGGCAACGGTGTACGCGGCGCTGGGAGCCCGGATCGATGTTGTGGAACTGCTCGACGGCCTGATGCTTGGCGCCGATCGCGATCTGGTTCGCGTCTGGCAAAAAGTCAACGCCCCGCGCTTCGATCGCATCATGCTGCAAACGAAAGTCATCGGAGCGGAGGCGCACGACGACGGCATACATGTGAACTTCGAAGGCGCCGACGCGCCTTCGGAACCGCTCACCTATGAAATGGTCCTCGTCGCGGTCGGGCGAAAGCCGAACGGAAAATCCCTCGGCGCGGAAAATCTCGGCGTGCTCGTCAACGAGCGCGGTTTTATCCCAGCCGATAAGCAGATGCGCACGAACGTGCCCCACATTTTTGCGATCGGCGATATCGCCTCCGAGCCGATGCTGGCGCACAAGGCAGTGCATGAGGGGCACGTCGCCGCCGAAAACGCAGTCGGAAAGTCGAGCTACTTTGACGCCCGGCAAATTCCGTCGGTTGCCTACACCGATCCCGAAGTTGCGTGGGCTGGCGTGAGCGAGAACGAAGCGAAAGCGCGTGGATTGGACGTTCGTAAGGCGGTCTTTCCTTGGGCGGCATCCGGCCGTGCCATTGCTAACGGCCGCGACGAAGGGTTCACCAAGCTGCTGTTCGATGCAACGACTGAGCGGATCGTCGGAGGTGCGATCGTCGGAACGGACGCCGGCAATCTCATTTCAGAGATTTGCCTCGCCATCGAGATGGGCGCCGACGCAATCGATATTGGCAAAACGATTCATCCGCATCCGACGTTGTCCGAAACCGTCGGCATGGCCGCAGATGTTTTCGAAGGGATATGTACCGATCTGCCGCCGCAAAAGCGGGGATGACGAAGCGAACCGCACCGCACTTAGTTTTCTGAATCCGGATCTTGCTCGTCACTCGGATCGGTCTCGGGATGTCGCGTCTCGGGCATGGCCACGGCATAAGTGATAAATGCGCAGAGACCGATCGCGGCGAGCATCATGAAAGCAGAAGGAACTCCGAAGCGATAGGCGATCGCGCCGCCAAGCGTCGTGCTGATCGATGCCCCGATGCCCATCGCAATGCCCGTGATGCCGAGCGCAAGATTGAAATTGCCGGACTCTCGCATGATATCCGCAACGGAACTGGCGACGAGAACTCCGATTGCAGCGCCTGAAATGCCATCGAGAAGCTGAATCGCGACGAGAACACTCGGATTGGAACTGAACGCCAGAAGGGCCGCTCGAACAGGCAGAGTCGCTAGTCCGAGAAGGAACAGCGGCCTTCGACCATGCTGATCCGCCCACCGGCCGATGCGCGGGGACGCCAGCATCACGACAATCTGCGGACCGATAATACAAAGTGCGACAAGCGCGGTCGCCGTATCGCTTGCGCGCAACGTGATGATGTTGGCCACGAGCGGAAGAATGGAGGCGTTCGCGAGATGGAATAGGCACACCGATGCAGACAGGATCAACAGCGTCCGGTTTGTGGCGAGTTCCGCCAACGCGGCTCGAAGATGATATTCCGTCCGTTTTTTTCGTCCAATGGCATGCCGGCGCAGATCGTCGGGCGAAACGAATTGCAGGGCGATGAGCGCCGGAAATACCATCGACGCGGCGACGAAGAAAACCGATTGGCTTGACAGATAATAGCCACAGGCCCCCATCGCGGCCGCCGAAACGATGCTGCCGGCGGACGCAAAGCCGGCATTGCGCCCCAGACGTTCTCCAATCAGGCCATGCCCGACGAGACGCAAACTGATCGCAGCCAGGGCGGGTCCGATGATCACGCTTGCCCCGCCGTGTAGAACTTGCGCAAAGAGTACCGACGAGAACTGCGGCCAAGCGCCGATTGCGAAAGCGCTGAGGCCAATCGCCAACATGGCGAGGCTGGCCAATAGACGCTCGCGCCGCACGGCATCGACAAGAGCACCAGCGGGAATCTGGCCGAGGAGTGCAATGACGCTGCCGACGGTAAAGACCAGACCAATGTCGGCATTGGTCCATTTTTCCGTCGTGAGATAGACCGTCAGGAAGGGGCCGAACCCCATTTGGACGTCGGCGACGAAAAAAGAAAACCAGTCGACGCCGATGTCGCTACGTCGCGATGAGGCAAGGAGATCGGGTTCTCGTTTCCCGCCCGCCAATTGCATCGCTCATCGCCAAGAATGGGTGCGGTGCATGGCGCACTCATTTCGCCGCGGGCGCCTTGGGCGCCGGTGCTGATGGACTCGAAGTCTGAGCGTGTTGTGGGCCAACAATGACAATCGGTTCATCGGGGCGGTATTCGGGCGTAACGCGGAGTTCGTCGCGCGTCATGTCAACGACGATGGAGCTGGGCAAGAACTTCAGGGCACCCCAAGCGACGGCGACTTTACGGCTACCGACGCCGAGAAAGCCGCCAAAGTCGATAACCGCCGCGCGGATATCGCCGCCGCGGCCGACGATTACATCGGTAATTTGTCCGAGCTTCTCGCCTGCCGAGCTGGTGACGGCGCGGCCAAGCAGGTTCTGGACCGTGTTGTCGTCGACCACGACCGCCGGAGTGCCATCTTTGGATGCGGGCGCTTCTTTCTTTGCATCCGCGTCAGTTTTTTTTGGCTCTGCCGCGGAAGGTGGAAGTTGCTGAGCTTTGTCCGAAGCCGCTGCTGGGATGGTGGTGTCATTGGCCGCAACGCACGGCAAGAGAGACCCCAGAAGAAATACGCTCGCTAAAATTACGCGCACGCTAGGCATGAAACGATCCCTTTCCCTCTCGTTATCAGTTTTCCCGAAGCGGCCATCCGTATGACGAAACGCAACCTGTCTATGTCAACGATGATGGTCGCCTCAATGGATCGCTCTTGCATGGCGCATGCTTCGGGCGTTAGGCTTGAACACTGCGCCGATGCCAGAGACGTCGGCATTGGAGATTTCCCCCGCCACACCGCGTAAACTCAGGCAAGGTTTCGAAGTTCCGTCTCGCGCAAGGCATAGAGGCTTCCCGCGGCGCTCGGTGGTGGCGCCGCATGGCATCGAGCGCGCTTAAGGCAGCGCATTTTGAATGACACTGTGGCTGTCCTCGGTTTCGCGTGATTGACCCCTGAGGGACAGCAACTCCAGGGCAACTACGAAACCACGATATAAAAATTTGTCAGTACGCATATTGTATGAACCAGGTTCATGCCGATCATTATCGCGGGGCCGGCAACTCTTTCCTCCGTCCGCTTCGACGCGTTGCCTCGTATTCGATATGAGAGCGAACATTTTTCTCGCTCGCTCGGCCCCCCTTATTTTTCTGAGCCGCTATGTGCACATCACCGCAGGCATTTTGACGTCGTGATTTTGATTCTTCTGCGCCACGAACCCAGAGCTGACATCATGTCCAAAGCAGCGGAAAACGATACGTTGCTCCCGGCCCAATCCGCCGAACCTGCCGTTTCGCAGGACGTCGATGAGATGATCGCCGAAGCCAAGGCTGTTGACGCGCATTTCGAACGCGCGCGTCATCGCGCATTGAACTTTGCGTCCGCTGTTGCGGCGTACCTGTTGCCTCGCCCAGACGGTCCTAAAGCTGATTTGGACCGGTCCGGCGACAAGCCCAGCGGCTGAGACCGCTCGTCCGGCAGATGAGTTTGGCGCGATTCCTGCTTTCATCGCCCGCCGTTCGTATGTCTTGTCGGTCCGATCAAGGCGAATCGCGCAGCGATTCCATCGCTGGCCTAGGCGACTGATCATCTGCCATGCCGCTAGACCGATAGGCGGATAGCGCCGGTGCCTGTATAGAGGCGGCGCCTGAAATATGCTCGCGCTTCGCCCGCCCATCATCGGACGTTCACGAGCCCGACTTGGGAAGATCGCATGGAATATGTAAAACTGGGAAACACCGGGCTGGAAGTTTCGAAATTCTGCCTCGGCTGCATGAGCTATGGGCAGTCGGACAGCGGCGTCATGAAGTGGCAGTGGACTCTCAGCGAGGAGGACAGCCGGCCCTTCATCAAGTCGGCGCTTGAGGCCGGCGTGAATTTTTTCGATACCGCCAACGTCTATTCGCATGGCGAAAGTGAACGGGTTCTCGGACGCGCCCTGCGCGATTATGCGGCGCGTGATGATGTCGTTGTCGCCACTAAGGTTTATATGCCGATGGGGCACGGCCCCAATCGGAAAGGGCTATCGCGGAAGGTGATCTTCTCGGAAATCGACAACAGCCTGAACCGGCTTGGAATGGACTATGTCGATCTCTACATCATTCATCGCTTCGATTATGACACGCCGCTGGAAGAAACGCTCGAGGCATTAAATGAGGTCGTGCGCTCCGGACGAGCACGCTATATCGGCGCCTCATCCATGTTCGCCTGGCAATTCATGAAAGCGCTGGGATTGCAGCGTGCCTACGGTTGGGCGCAGTTTATCTCGATGCAGAACTACTACAATCTCCTTTATCGTGAAGAGGAACGTGAGATGATTCCCCTTTGCCGGACCGAAGGCATCGGGCTGACGCCGTGGTCTCCACTCGCACGGGGCAAGCTCGCTCGGACCTGGCAGGACGAAGCCGAAACGGCGCGCGCTAAAACCGATGCGTTCGCGCAAAAGCTTTACCCTAAAAGCGCTCATCTCGATAAGCCGGTGGTCGATCGGCTGATCGAGATCTCAAAAGCACGCGGAGTCGAGCCGGCCCAGGTCGCGCTTGCCTGGATGTTTCAAAAGCCCGGCATAACGTCGCCGGTCATCGGCGCCACGAAGGCCAAGCACCTGGACGACGCCATCGGAGCGCTTTCGATTAAACTCTCCGATGAGGAGATTGCCCGGCTGGAAGAGCCGTACCAGCCGCATCTCGCGCCGGAGGGGTTCTCTTGATCTGAACGCTCGGTTTAGCCAAAGCACCGTCGCTCTGGGCGGCGGTGCGATCAAACGCGCTTATGACAATCGCGCAATTAAACAAACACGTGATTTGGCGTTGCGACGTAGAACCAAAAGGGAAACATGGGAGTTACCGTGATGCGTTCGATTCGGAGCGCTACGACCCTTTCGAAATAAGGCAATGTCAAAAAGCAAATTCGCATTGGCCCTCGGGGGCGGCGCCGCACGCGGGTGGGCGCACATTGGCGTTCTGCGAGCGCTGGAAGACGCCAATTTGATGCCAGACATCGTCGTCGGCACGTCCATTGGTGCCATCGTCGGCGGACATTTCGCCGCCGGTCGCCTGGACAGGCTTGAGGAATTCGCCCGCGATCTGACCCGCCGCCGCGTCTTCGGTTATTTGGATCTGAGCGTTTCGGGGTCGGGCTTGATTGCCGGGCAGCGGTTGTTCGACCGGTTTGACGATCATCTGAGTGGCCTCCGGATCGAGGACCTTCCGACCCGGTTCGCGGCCATTGCGACCGACCTTGCAGGCGGTCATGAAATCTGGCTGCGGCGCGGACACGTCAACGATGCGGTGCGTGCCTCGTCCGCCATCCCGGGCATCGTACGTCCCGTGCGCCTGAACGGTCGTTGGCTGATCGACGGCTGTCTCGTCAATCCAATTCCCGTCTCGGTATGTCGCGCGCTCGGTGCGCGGACGGTTGTCGCGGTCAACCTGACGAGCGAATTCGGTCGCGGTGGGATTCTCGTCGATGACGAGGTCGAGGATGTTGACACCCCGGTGGTGGAGGAGGAAATCGCGCCGATAACCCGCTGGAACGGTCGCGGCGCCTTGCAGCTCTTGCACCGTCAACTCTTTGGGCATCAGAAAGAGCCGGCGCCGGGCATCACCTCGGTCATCCTGAATTCCTTCAGCATCTTTCACGATCGCATCGCGCGGTCGCGATTGATGGGCGACCCGCCCGACCTGCTGTTATCGCCGGATCTCTCGCAAATCGGCGTCCTGGACTTCCATCGCGCCGACGAAATGATTGCCGTTGGCCGGGCGGCCGTCGAACCGCATATCCCAATCATCGAGCGTTATATGCGCGATCAGGAGCCGGCGTCTGCCCAGGCCCGTATCCTGTCTCCGTGAACCTTGCTTGTTCACCGGCTACTCCGCTGCTTGAAGGTTCTGAGCATCGATGATCGTTTTGATTTCGGCGCGGCAGGAACCACAGTTCGTCCCCGCTTGCAAAGCCTCTCCAATCGCGGATACCGTGCTGCAGCCGCGACTGATAGCCGAAGCGATTTCATTCCTGCCCACTCCAAAGCACGAGCAGACCGTCGCCCCCTTGTCGGCCCCGCCCGCACCGGGGCGGCCCGCGATGATCGCGAAGCGTGTCCGTGCCTGCGGATGTGATGCGGCGAGTTGTGAGACCGCCCAATCGCGCGAGACGGCCACGGGTTCAGGCGCCAGGAAGAGGGCGCCTATGAGGCGCGGTCCATCGAAGCACGCAAACCTGTAATGGCCCGTTTCACGATCGCGGAAGGCGATGCTCTCCGAATTTGCTGGGCCCCCGAAGAGCGTCGCTGCGAATGAAGCCCAGTCGCCGCGCGCACTCGCGAAGGCGAGTTCGACGCGCCATCCGCCACGGCATTTTGCGAGTGCCCAGTATTCTGCATCGACGCCGTGAGGCTTGTGCGCGAGCACGGCAAACCCATAGGTCTCTGCAACGAAACGTTCGATGCGCGCGGCGACATTTTTGGAGGCCGGTTGGCCCGAAATCGGATCGACAAGTGACGGAATAAGCATGTCGACGCGCGCCTTCGCAGCAAACTGATCGGTCCAGTGCATTGGAATAAAAACAAAGCCGCGCTGTTGGCGCGTTGAAATCAGCGCACGCACCAGGATCGCCCCGGTTCCTGTCGAAACGCGAACCAGATCGGCATCTTCGATTTTACGACGCCGGGCATCATCTGGATGAATTTCGGCGAATGGCTCGCCGTAGTGCTGTGAGAGCCTCGGGCTCTTTCCGGTTCGTGTCATGGTGTGCCAATGATCGCGGACTCGGCCGGTATTGAGTGTCATCGGAAACGCCGCCGAGCACCGCAGCGTCTCCGCCACGGCCGTTGGCACAAATCGCGCTTTTCGATCCGGAGTAAAGAACCGTCCGTCGGCGAACAGGCGGTCACTGGAGATGGCGTTTGCGGATCGGGGCCATTGGAATGGAGCGAGGCGATCGAAATCGGCAACGGAAATGTTCGCGCATGCGCCGATGTCAAAGTCACGCGCGCCATTGTTTTCGAATGACGAGAGCGCCGCGTGCTCGGCAAAAATCTCTGCTGGAGATGCGAAGTTGAATGCCGCGGCAAAGCCCATGCGCTTCGCCACTTCAGAGATAATCCACCAGTCGGGCTTGGCCTCTCCGGGGAGCGGAAGAAACGAACGCTGGCGCGAAATCCGCCGCTCCGAATTCGTAACGGTGCCGCTTTTTTCGCCCCAAGCTGCCGCAGGAAGGCGAACATGAGCGCATCGGGTGGTGTCGGTGACGGACATAACATCGGAGACGACAACGAACGGACAGCTTCGGATCGCATCTTCAACAGCACCCGCATTTGGCATCGAGACGACAGGGTTCGTCGCCATGATCCAAAGCGCTTTGATCCGTCCATCTCCGACGGCGCGAAACAGATCCACCGCCTTGAGGCCAGGTTTCTTCGCCATCGACGGCGCGTGCCAGAAGCGCTGAACCCTCTCGCGGTGGTCCGGATTATCGAGATCCATATGTGCGGCGAGCGTATTCGCCAGTCCGCCAACTTCGCGGCCGCCCATCGCATTGGGCTGTCCCGTTACGGAGAACGGCGTTGCGCCGGGCTTTCCGATGCGACCTGTCGCGAGATGACAGTTGATGATGGCATTGACTTTATCGGTGCCGGACGAGGATTGATTGACGCCTTGGCTGAAGACCGTCACGACCTTGGCGGTTTTTGCGAACAGATCGAAGAAGGATTCAAGCTGCTCCGTGTTTAGGCCCGTCTGTTCAACGATCGCCGATGCGTCAACGGCTCGGGCTTGCTGAAGCGCTTGATTGAAGCCCGAGGTGTGAGCCGCAATATAATCGCGATCGATCGAACCCGATTGCACAAGATGTTGCAACAAGCCAACGAAAAGCACGACATCGCCGTCCGGCTTGATAGGCAAATGCATATCGGCGATGTCCGCCGTCATCGTGCGGCGGGGATCGATCACGACGATCTTCATCCCCGCGCGCTTCTCTTTCGCCGCAACGATGCGCTGATAGAGAACCGGATGACACCATGCGAGATTTGACCCGACGAGAACGATGAGATCGGCGAGCTCGAGATCTTCGTAACATCCCGCCACCGTGTCCGAACCGAATGCACGTTTGTGCCCGGCCACGGACGATGCCATGCACAATCGCGAATTGGTGTCGATGTTAGCGGAGCCGATGAATCCCTTCATCAGCTTGTTGGCGACGTAATAGTCTTCGGTCAAAAGCTGGCCGGAAACGTAGAAGGCGACCGAATCCGGCCCGTATTCGGAGATCGTGCGCGAGAAGCATGTCGCGACAAGATCCAGCGCACCATCCCAACTCGTCCTTTGCCCATTGACTTCCGGATAAAGTAGCCGGTCTTCCAGATCGACCGTCTCGCCGAGCGCCGAGCCCTTTGAGCACAGCCGGCCGAAATTTGAGGGATGATCGGTATCGCCCCGCACGGCAACCGCGCCGCTCGGCGACACAGTCGCCAGGATACCGCAGCCGACACCGCAATAGGGGCATGTCGTCTTGGTGGATTGCGCGTCGCTCATCTGCCGGGATGCCTCACGCCGCGCGATCCGCTTCCGCTACGAGCGCGATGAAAAGTTTGTCGCCGTCCACCCGGACGGAGATAGTGCGCACCGCGCCTTCGTCGGCGCCGAGTGCTTTTCCCGTTTCGAGTGAGATAACCCAGTTATGCAGCGGACACGTCACTGCCGCGCCGTGCACGATCCCCTGGCTCAGTGGCCCGCCCTTATGCGGGCAATGATCCTCGATCGCGAAAACGCGATCCTCAGCCGTACGAAACACTGCAATTTTTCCGATAGGCGTCTCCACACAGCGAGCGCCGCGCTGGGGAATGTCGTTGATGCTGCCAATGAATGCCCAGGTCATTGAAGTCACTCCGCCGCTTCCGCCATGCCGACCGTCGCCATCGGCTTGAATTCATGCTTGTGATGCCCCGAGACGCGCTCCGACCACGGATCGACCTGTGCGAATTTTTGCGAGTAGACGAAGCGGTCGAAGTAGCCCTTGCGCTTTTCAGCGTCATTGAGAACTTGCCGCCGGACCTCGTCGAAAGTGATGCGTTTGGCCCATTTGTAGATGCGTTCGAGATAACGCGCTTGTTCCCGGTACATCTGGACGAGCGCCACGATGACTTCCAGCGCTTCGTCTTCGGTTTTGACGAGGCCCAGGACTTCGGTGCCCTTGATATCGAGACCCGCCGCGCCGGCGAAATGAATCTCGTAGCCGGAATCGACGCAGATCACGCCGACGTCCTTGCACGTCGCTTCGGCGCAGTTTCGCGGGCACCCCGAAACCGCCATTTTGACTTTCGCGGGAGTCCAAGAACCCCACATGAATTTTTCGATGCGGATGCCGAAGCCGGTCGAGTCTTGCGTACCGAAGCGGCACCAATCGCTTCCGACACACGTTTTCACCGTGCGCAAACCCTTGGCATAGGCGTGTCCCGAGACAAACCCAGCCTGACCCAAATCGGCCCAAACGGCCGGTAGATCGTCCTTCTTTATACCCAGCATATCGATGCGCTGGCCGCCCGTGACTTTGACGGTCGGAATGTTGAATTTATCGACGACGTCCGCGATGGCGCGCAATTCCTTGGCGCTCGTCACGCCGCCCCACATGCGCGGAACGACGGAGTATGTGCCGTCCTTTTGAATGTTGGCATGCACGCGCTCATTGATGAAACGCGATTGATAGTCGTCCGCGTATTCGCCGGGCCAATCACACACGAGGTAATAGTTGAGCGCCGGCCGGCACTTCGAACAGCCGCACGAGGTTTTCCATTCGAGCTCCTGCATGACGGCGTAAATGCTCTTCAGCTCTTTGGCTTTGATCAGACGCCGCACGTCGTCGTGGCCGAGTGTCGTGCACCCGCACATCGGTTGCACGGCGGCGGGCGCATAGCTGCCGCCGAGCGTCAACGACAGGACTTGTTCGACGAGGCCGGTGCACGATCCGCAGGAAGCGGAAGCCTTGGTGTGGGCGCGAACGTCCTCAAGCGACGTCAGGCCCTTCTGGGTGATCGCGCTGACGATCGTGCCTTTGCAAATGCCGTTGCAGCCGCAGATTTCCGCATCATCGGGCAAGGCTGCAACGGCCGCCGTAGGGTCGAGCGGGGTCCCTCCCTGATAGGCCTGGCCGAAAATGAGTGTGTCGCGCATCTCGGTGATGTCGACCTGCTTCTTCTTCAAATCGTTGAACCAGGCGCCATCTCCCGTTTCGCCGTAAAGCACGGTGCCGATGATGCGGTTGTCTTTCAGAACGACGCGCTTGTAGATACCGGCGGCCGCGTCGCGCAGGACGATTTCCTGCCGATCGTCTCCGTCGGCAAAATCACCGAGCGAAAAGAGGTCGATGCCGGTGACCTTGAGCTTCGTCGGCGTATCGTTGTGGACGAACGCCGCGCTTGTGTCGGCGCCCGAAAGATGCGCGGCGGCGACGCGGGCCATTTCGTAAAGCGGCGCAACCAGACCATAGACTTGGCCGTCGACCTCCGCGCATTCTCCGAGCGCGAAGATGTCAGGGTCTGATGTGCGCATATCGGCGTCGACAACGATGCCGCGATTGGTCGTGAGGCCCGCGTCCTTTGCCAGCCAGGCATTCGGCTTGATGCCGGCGGCCATGACGACGAGTGTCGCAGGGATGGCGCGGCCGTCCGTAAGCTCGATGCCCTCGACTTTTTTGTCGCCGAGAATGGCCTTGGTGTTGGCCTTCGTGATGACCTTGATGCCGCGATCTTCGATGGCCCGTTGCAAAAGATGACCGGCTGCCGGATCAAGCTGCCGCTCCATCAACGTCGGCATGAGGTGCAGGACGGTGACATCCATGCCGCGCGCTTCGAGCCCGGCCGCGGCCTCGAGCCCCAGAAGACCGCCACCGATGACGACGGCTTTCGCGCGCGATTGCGCCGCCAGCAGCATCGCTTTCACATCGTCGAGATCGCGATAGGACAGAACGCCGGCGAGATTGTTCCCTGGCACCGGCAGGATGAATGGCACGGAGCCGGTCGCAATCACCAGCTTGTCGTAGGCTGCGATAACGCCATGATCGGAAGCGACCGTTTTGGCGTCGCGATCGATGCCAACGATCTTATGCCCCTTGTAGAGCGTGATGCCGTTCTTGATGTACCAGCCATCGCCATGAATGATAATTTGCTCGTAGCTTTTTTCGCCCGAAAGCACCGGCGACAGCATGATCCGGTCGTAGTTGACGCGCGGTTCGGCATTGAAGATCGTGATTTCGTATCGGTCCGCTGCGGTCTCGAACAAATGTTCGAGCATGCGGCCCGGCGCCATTCCGTTACCGATGATGACGAGTTTCTCGGTCATGGTTTTGTCGTTTCCTATTTTCAAACGCTACCGCTGATCGGACTTAACCCTCGCTCAGCATCAGAGCGCCTTGCATTCTCCGGGTTGGCCTGTCGTTCCGTGAGCCGGATGGAAACGTGCATCCACAGCAACAGGATCGTGACGATAACGAACAGCAGCATGAAGCAGCTGGTCCAAAGGCCGGTCACTTGGTTGACGAAGCCGAATGCGATGGGCAGGGCGAAGCCGCCCAGTCCGCCGATCATGCCGACGAAGCCGCCGACGGAGCCGACGTTGTCGGGGTAATACGTCGCGATGTGCTTGTAGACGGCGGCTTTACCGATGCTCATGAAGAAGCCGAGTACGATCACGATGCCGACGAACACCAGTGGCGTGATCTCGAAATGCGCTGCAATCGCACCGCGCGTTCCATGCACGACGTAGTCGGTCGGTGGAAGCGACAGGGCGAATGTCGCGATCGCGGAAACGCCGAAGCACCAGTAGAGGACAGTCCGTGCACCGATGCGGTCCGAGAGGACGCCGCCGTACGCGCGGAATATGCTGGCGGGAATGGAATAGGCCGCGCCGATCATGCCGGCGGTTTCGATGCTGAAGCCGTAGACGCCGATCAGGTAACGGGGAAGCCACAGAGCCAGCGCAACGAAGGCCCCGAAGGTGAAGAAATAATAGAACGACAAGCGCCACACGCGCACGTCCTTCAAGAGCGAGAGGTCCATGCCGTCGGCTTTGGATGAGGTTCCGGCGCGTCGGCGCTCAGCGATGACGGGATCGTCGCTCGTCGTGAACCAGAACACGATCGCCATGACCGCCAGTGCGCCAGCCCAAATCAAGGCAACCGCATGCCACCCCCAGGCGACGAGAACGAAGGGCGCAACGAATTTCGTGACAGCCGCGCCGACGTTTCCGGCTCCGAAAATCCCAAGTGCCGTCCCTTGCTGCCCCGATGGAAAGAACCGGGAAACGTAGGCAACTCCGACCGCAAAGGAACCTCCCGCCAGGCCGACGCCAAGCGCCGCCAACAGCATTTGCGGATAGGTGTTGGCGAAAACCAGCAGCGCCGTTGCCGCGCTCGCCGCGAGCATGTTCAGCGTAAAGAGCAACCGACCGCCGAAACGGTCCGCCCAAATTCCGAGAAAAATTCGCGCCAGCGAACCCGTCAGGATGGGCGTTCCGGCAAGCAGTCCGAATTCGGCTTCGCTCAGCCCGAGTTGCTCTTTGATTTGAATACCGATGATCGAAAAGATGGTCCACACCGCGAAGCAGGCGGTGAACGCAATTGTTGACATCCACAGCGCGCGACGATCCGCCGTGGCCGCCTTGAGGATCGATCTCTTGTGAGTGCGCATTGGTTGTCCCTGTCGCCGCGCCGAAACAAAAAAAGCTGCCGGCCAAGCGTTCACGCCCCACGAGGGGTAGGAATGCTTGATCGGCAGCTTTGCCTATGATGCGCCCGCCATTGGACGCGATGAAATCCTAAGAGCAGAAACCGTGCCACTTAGGTGAGTCGAGAATTACCCATTCAACTCAGATAGTTCGCTCACAGCTAGCGACAGCGGCGCGGGCTTCGCAAGTCCAAACATTCAGCAATTTTTGGGCGTCGCGGCATAAAATTTGTGCAGCGCACGTTCTTCGCGAAAGCACGCTCAGAGCTTCTGTCTCTCGATATAATCGTCGAGCCTGTCGGGATCGAACAACCCGCCGTCGAAGAAGCCGTCAGGCCCGAGTGTGAGGCTCGCGCCCGAGGAGCCGACCGGCGTTTCGGCGGTAAGTGCGCCTTCGACCTTGGCGTTCGCAACAGGAAGCGCAACACCGAGAGACTTCAACGCTGAGCGGTAGAGATCAGGCCGGTAGGTCTCGCGTGCGAGACGTGTGTGCTCGGCGCTGTGCATCGTTTGGCCCCAGCGGACCATCTGCGAATAAAACCATAGCGCGTGGCTCTTCCACGGAAATGTCGCGCCCTTCGCAAAAGGCACGAAGAAGTCGGTGACGGAAACGATCTCGCCGCGTCCAGCAGGCAACCGGCCGCGCAAAGCCGGAAGCAACCAATCAATCGGCTTCGCGACGTAGGTATTCTTGGCGAGAATTTGTGCAAGGTCGTCGCGGTTTCGACTATCGCCGCACCACTGTGAAGCCCTGCAAAGGGCCCGCAGCAGGGCCGACAACGCATCGGGATTTTCATGGGCCCAGCGTGCGCCGGCACCCAGAACCTTTTCCGGACTTGACCGCCACAACGCGGCTTTCACGGTCGCGATATGGCCACGGCCGAGCAGCGTGGCTGCGGTATTCCACGGCTCGCCGACGCAATAGCCGTCGATGGAGCCGCTCGCCAAAGCGTCCAACATCAAAGGCGGCGGAACGATGATGATCTCGATGTCGCGAACCGGGTTGATGCCGCAAGCCGCGAGCCAATAGCGAAGCTCGTAGTTATGGCCCGAATACGGATGCACCACCGCGAACCGCAGGGACGGTTTGGATCCGGCAATGCGTCTGCGCACCACGTCCTTGAGCGCCCGCCCAGCCGTCGCCGGATTGAAATCCGCCCTCGCACCCACGTCGCTCATCTCGGCCCACAAGGCGTTCGAAACCGTGATGGCATTGCCGCCGAGGCCGAGTGCCATCGGCACGATTGTCGGAACGGCGAGTGGCGTAAGGCCGAGATTGCAGGCGATCGGCATCGGCGCCAGCATATGCGCGACATGAAAGTGTCCGACGGCCAACCGATCGCGGATATTCGCCCACGATGTTTCGCGAACGAGGGTAAGGTCGACGCCCTCCGCCTCCGCGAAGCCTTTCTCCCTGGCCGCGATGAGCACCGCGCTGTCGAGAAGCGGCATGAAGCCCGCGGTTATCTGGTGCTTGTCCGCCATCTCACGACTCCTCCTCGGGTGGGGCGAGAAGCCCGGCGGCTGTGATGAGGCTTTCGGCAATCTCCGAAATTTTTCGGTTCTGATTCATCGCCGTTTTGCGCAAGAGCGCGTAGGCTTGCGACTCCGAAAGACCGCGCGTCGCCATCAGAATGCCTTTTGCACGATCGACGAGCTTGCGATTTTCAAGTTCGGATCGCGCTTCGTCCAGTTCACGGGCCATGCGTGAAAAGGCGTTGAAACGGCTGATCGCCATATCGAGGATCGGCTTGACCCGGTCCTGCTTCAAGCCATCGACCACATAGGCCGATACGCCGGCATCGACCGCAGCCTCAATCGAGGCGCTGTCCGAGCGGTCGACAAACATCGCAATGGGGCGTTTAACGGCGCGCGAAAGCTGAAACATGTTCTCAAGCATATCGCGGTTTGGATTTTCGAGATCGATGACGATGACGTCGGGCTCGATCTCCGAAATTTTTCGGGCAATGCCGGTGACGTCGTGGACGACGGTCAGATTATCGTAGCCCGCTTCGCGAAGCCCGGCTTCGATGATCGAGGCGCGCAGACGGTTCTCGTCGATGACCAGAATGGAAAGCGGCTTCGGTTCGGCCGGCATGTCGATCGATATCCATCAGCGCGGGTGACGCGCGTGCGAGTTCTGTACGACGCTTGATCTATGGACGTGAGACCAGTCGCCTCGGCGAGCGGCCACCGCCACATACGAAGTCTTACCATCGCAAGGCTCGGTGTGCGGCAGAACGTATTCGCGAAGACCAGTTAAAATATCAACGTGCGATCTGTTATCTGGGATCGAAAGCCGCAGCCTCCGATACTGGAGGGAGGACCGGAAACATTGGTGCCGGCTGTAGGATTTGAACCTACGACCCCCTGATTACAAATCAGGTGCACTACCACTGTGCTAAGCCGGCATTGGAGTGAGCGGGGGCCAATGGCGCCACGTCCCCTTCGGGCAAGTCGTCTTGCGAGACACCTTGCGCATCGGATTTCCGTTGTCAACGGTGGGCGTCTATCGGTTGCGGTAGGCCCCGTCAACGGACGTTAAAAAAGCCGTTGATGGCTTTTTTGCCGCAAAAAAAAGGAGCAGAGTTTGGAACTCTGCTCCCATCGCTCAGAAGAGCAAATGTGCGTCAGGGGCACCACCAGACGGGGCCGACCGTGATGCAGCCGCGGCGCTGCCAATCACCGGGACGCTTATGGTGGCGGTGCCAGTTCGACGGCGCTTTGTTGTACCGATGGCCAGCCTGGTAGTGCTGGCGCCGCTTGTGGCGGTACTTTCTCTTTGCGTAGTCCGTTTTATGAACGACCGACGACGATGACGTGATCGCATCGCTCTTGGCAACGTTCATCGCTGACGCTGAGGACATCGGTACGCAGGCCGCTAAGACGGCGAATAGCGCAATGGTTCTAATTTTCAATTTCACTCTCCAGCTGGTGTGACTGTCACAAACCTCGACTAAACGTGGGGGCAGGGCTTGGGAAGCGTTATTATCGCATTCCAACCCGGCCTTCCGCATTTCCGAAACCAAGCATACGTTCAACCCCTTGTGTGCGGGTGCTGAGCATTAGTGAGATCGCGATTCCTCGCAAAAAGATCGATGATCTCCAGCCGCCCTGCGCGGCTGATCGTATGCGGACCGGAAATGCGCGCTTCGGGATTGAAGCGCAATGTTCCAACGGTCTCTTCGGCAAATTCCGTCGGCGTGAGGTGTAAAATCTTTCGCAAGCTGAGCTTGCTTCCGTAGCCATCGCTGCAATCTTGTGCGGGACGGAAAAGATCGCCGCCGGAGCGCCACAGCGGCCCCGCGGGCCGCGCTAAGCGGGCATCGACCAGCACGGGATTGCCTGCGTGCGGCGTCCACGGGCCAAGGAGCGTATCGGCGTAGAAAAAGGAAAGCGCGTCCCACGTTGAGCTTTGAAGGACGTCCGTCGCCGCTGCGATCCACAAGCGCCCCTCGTGCGCAAAGAGTGTCGCATCATGAAATCGTCCTTCAAGCAATCGGGCTTTGTGCGTCCAAGCATCCGGAAAGCGCGTGCATCGATAAAGATCAAGTCCGCCGCTCATCGAGGATTCCGGCATCATCCAGGTCTCGCCGTCGTGCTCGAAGACGAACGGATAAGAGAGATGCGTTTCTGTTTGCAGAACCGGGCGGGGGACCGTGGCGTCTCCGGTCTCCGAAATTGTGAAATGCGAGATCAGTCCGATGCCCGAGTCATGCGGAAGCTCTTCGATGAAGACATGAAACAGTCCGTCACGTTCAAGAACGAAGGGGTCGGCAAAAAATCGCTGGCCGTCATCGGACAGCAGATGAAAATCGCGAATTTGCAATTCGGGTTCGGTTGGCGCGCCCGTATCCGTCATGCGCCAAGCCACACGCCAGCGAGGCGTCTCGCCGGTAGCGCGGTCTCGAAGGCGCGAAAATTTTTGCGCAATGACGCGCCCGGCAAACTCGGTGACGGCTGCGAATGTCGAACCATGCCCGGCAATCGGCCGAGCCGATCGCGATGTGTGAAGCGGCGCTTGCCGTCCAGCTGCAATATCGGAAACAATTCGAAGCAGCCCCTGGACGAGCCGCGACACGGTCTGGTCGAGAGAAATTGCAATACGTTCTGGCTGCTCGATTGCCGGACGGCCAATCGGCCAAATGCGGTCATCGCAGCTATCTTCAACGGTAAGAACCGGGGCCTGGCCCATAAGCAGCGTATATATGAGCACGTCGTCGCCCGGCGATCCGTCATAGAGTGGCCGCAGAACGCGCTCCTGCGACGCCTCCAAAAGGAATGACCTCGTCAAATCGATCGTCAAATCGGGGTCGGGGGGCGGCTCCGAAGAGGACAGCACAACCGCGGATGGTTCCACGGGCGCGGATAGCCGATTGTCCGGCAACTTGAAAAGCCGGGCTTCTATTTCAAAAAGTATCAGCAGAATAGCCGAGTGCGGTTCTGCACCGTCGCGCATTTCCGCGCCGACGACATGCCCCTGCTGCCGCAGGGAATCGATCAGGATCAGATGCCAGCGCATAAGCCGCAAGCGATCAAGGCGGACGGCGATGCGCATCTTACGGGATATTAAGGAGCAGAAACCACATTGGGGACGATAGCTCGCACATTCCAGCGGAAGTCGCTAGAGACAAGAACTCCAGCACATTTCGTGGCTGATACAATTCAAAGCACATGCTGCTCCGTCAAACCATTCTGTATCTCCCCGCGCAATTGATCGGTCCGCTGGCCCAATTCCTTTCGGTCATTCTGTGGACCTATTTTCTGTCGCCGGACGAAATGGGGACGTTTGCGCTGATCACGGCGGCGCAGGAACTCGCCTACACGGCAACGACGTTCTGGTTCACGCTCTACACCGTCCGATATTTCGACAAGAGTGCCGCGAGCGGCAAGGAAACGTTTCTCGACACGGAACGCAGCGTCCTGCTCGTGTCCGGGATTTTTACGAGCCTCGGCATCCTCGCGATGCCACTTTTCATCAGCGGTGCTTGGACGATCAATCTCGCCTGTGCCGCCGTGACGTACAGCGTGCTGAGATCCGTCGCCACGCATCTTGCCGATCGCGCGCGGACATCCGCCGATGCCGTGACCTATTCAATTCTGCAAGTGCTCTGGCCTGTCGCGGGTTTGGGAATCGGGCTTCTGTTCGTCGAAATCTTCGAGCGAACAGCGGCGACGGTGCTTTGGGGTTATGCCGTCGCGCAGGTCTTTGCTTTCGCTTTGGCAGCCTCGCGCCTGGAGTTTGGCCGTGCTTGGACCGTCTCGCGCGTCATGATCGGCAGAGCCGCGCATTATGCGTTTCCACTCGTGATCGGCGGTATTTTCGTATGGTTCGCGAACAACGGCATTCGCTTCGTCATCGAGAGCAGCGAAGGCGTTGCCGCTGTCGGTCTTGTGACGGTCGGATGGGGATTGGGTCTCAGGGCTGCGGCATCGGCAGCGATGCTCGTTACGGCAGCGGCATTTCCTTTGGCCGTTATGCGGTCGCGAGAGAGCGGCATCGAGAGTGGCCAGCAACAGTTGATCGAAAACGGAGTTCTGCTGCTCGCAGTGCTCGTTCCGGCGACCGCCGGACTCTGGTCGATATCGACTCCGCTCGTTGGACTGCTGGTCGCCGAGCCGTTCCGGGAGATGACCGCTCAGGTTCTTCCCTGGGCGATCCTGGCGGGCGCCGCGCGCAACATTCGCATTCACTTCGGTCAGCATATATTTTTGCTGCATGAGGAAACGACGAGAGCGCTTGCCACCGATGTTGTCGATGGCGTGGCGACCATGATCGGCGGAGCGATTGGCCTCGCTTATGCGGGACTGCCCGGCTGTATCGCCGGTGCAGCATGCGGCGCGACGGTCGGCCTCATGACCTCGCTCGTCTGGGGAGCGGTGCGGCATGGCTTTATTTTCCCGTTCGCCGATTTTCTGAAGATCACTGGTGCCGCGCTGCTCATGGTGTTCGCTCTCTCATTTTTGGACATTCGTGCCACGGTGCTGAGCCTCGCGCTGGCGATCGTCCTCGGAGCCGCGATCTACGCCGTGGCGATGGCGGCCCTTTATCCCCAACGAGCCCGGTCGTTCCTGGGCAAAATCAGACAATTCAGCGGCGCGTAACCATGACGTGCCGTGCGATATTTCGCTCGGCGTTCGCCGCTTGCATTGGCACGAACCTGGAATGGTAAGCGGTCGCGCGGGCGGATTGGCCCTATTCGGCGCACTGTCAGCGGAAGGGGCCTATGCAACACCGTCTAGCCGTTCTCCACTCGTTCGATCCCCTGGGCGCCAAGGTCGGCGGCCTCGAGACATTCGTCCGTGACATGCTCGGTAATCTGCCGGACGACTTCACGTTTCTGATGATCGGGGTCGATTCGACCGGCAAGCGCCCGCTCGGCCGTATTACGCGCGAAACGTTCCGCGGCAAGCACTTCGATTTCCTGCCGATCCTGCACTATTCAGATGAGAAAGCGCGCGAAGCCGCGACGCGCATCCGGGATTCGATCAACTTTCAATTCATGCAGGGCCTGGTGCGGCACTTGCCGGCGGTTCGCCGTGCGCTGCGCGGCAAGCCGACCAGCGTTGACCTGCAGCGTGTCGAATACGCGACCATCGTCCGAGCGCTGGGCATTCCCTTTGCGCAGATGCTGCATGGCGAGGGAGCGCCGAAGCTGCAGATGGACTCGCTTTTGAAGAGTTATCGCTACCTTCACAACATCAACGAGTGGTTGGCCGTCAAAACGTGCGACGCATTCCTGTGTGTCAATCCGATCATCACCGAGCGCATTCGCGAAACCTATCCCGCGGACGCTGGAAAAATCGATACGCAATCGACCTGGGTCGATACCTCCACCTTCAAGCCGACTCCATTTCCGCGCAACGGGTTCCGCATCGCATTTGCCGGACGGCTCGACCTGTTCAAGGTTCCGTCATTGATGTTCAAGACGGTGGCGCGCGTGCGGGACAAGCTCGGCTCCGGCGTCGCTTTCGACTACATGGGCACCAGCGATCCAACGCGCTTTCCCGAATTCAAGGACATCGCCGGCATTACGACGCTGCACGGCTTCAAGAGCAGCTCGGGTGTCGCGGAGGTGCTGTCGAATGCTCACGCGGGAATACTCACGTCCGAGTTCGAAGGCATGCCGTTTTCGGTTCTTGAAAGCCTCGGAGCGGGCCGTCCGGTCTGCGCGATCGAGCTGCCGCAACTCGCATCCGTCATTAAGCCGGGCGTCTCCGGCGAACTCGTGCCGCGCTCATCGAGCGAAGATGACATGGCCGATCGTCTGGCGAATGCCTTCGTCTCCACTGCGCAAAGCATCGGGAATGGAACGATAACTCCGGAAGGTGTCGCGGCAGAAATTTCCGAATTCACGCCCGAACGCCAGCTGGCGAAGGTCTACGATCGTCACCGGCGCTTGCAACGTCTGCGTTTCGCAGGTGATGCGCAGTCTCGGGCTTTAGGCGGAACGCGGCGGCGCGTCGCTTAAGGCGCGCGCAATAGCATCCCAGGCAGGCTTTCTTCGGAAGTGGTCATCGTAGGGAAGCGGCCGCGCATCTTTGCGGACATCGAGATCGCCGTTGGACACAAAGTCCTTCATCCAGCTCGTACCGTCCGAAAGCTGCCATAGCTCGACGACTTTTACCGCCGGCAACTTCAGAACCTCGGTCAGATACGCGGTGTAGAGAGCTGCGACTTTAGCGTCGCGCTCAGTAATCGTTCCATCGAGGCCTGCATCATTGACGTCCATCTCGGTGACATGGATCGCATATCCCATGTCGGCGATTTGCTGAAGATACGCCGCATACGCAGGAAAATCGTATCGCGCCGCCGTCCTGAGGTGGCTTTGAATACCGACGGCATCGATCGGTGCGCCTTGATCCTTCAATCGCCGGAGCAGAGCGAGCAGACTGTCGCGGAAGGTTGCACCGTTGTCGTCGTTCGTTTCCGTCTGCGCCTCGTTGAGAACGAGGGTGGCGGACGGAGCGAACTTGCGCGCCAGATCGAACGATCGTTTGATGTAGCCTTCTCCGAGAGCCCGATAGAACGGACCGCCACGAAGATTGCCGGGATTGCCGTCCCATGGGCCGATCGGCTCGTTGACGACATCCCAATATGCCACGCGATTGCCGTAGCGCGTCGTCCCCGTCGCGATATGCGCTTCGAGCAATTCACGCGCGGCATCGTTGGAAAGGTCTTTGACCCAATCGGGCAGCGCATCGTTCCAAATCAACGTATGGCCGCGCACGCGCATATCGTTCGCCTCGGCGAAATCGACGAGACGGTCAGCGCCATAAAAATCGATTTTGTCGGGCGTCGGCCGAAGTGTTCCGAGCTTGAATTCCAACTCGCTCGTTAGAATTCGTGCATCGCGAATGTACATCTTCGCGTAGTCGGCACCACGCGGGCCGTCGAGTTCGTGTGTTGCGAAGGAGGCGCCGAAAAGAATGCCTTTTTCTGCTGCGAGTGCGCCGAGAGAGCCGCTCGCATCAGGCTGCTTGGCCGTGGCGGGGCGCTGCAAAGCCAAGAACCCCGCCGCGCCGAAAATTCCGGCGAGCACGTCACGACGTGAGAGGGTGGCGCCGCTTTTGGTCATCACGCCCGGCCTTCGATCGCGGTATTTGCGACGCCCCGATCGTCTTCGGCGAAAATTGTTCGCACAGAACAGAAATCGTCATCAGCTAGGTCATTCCAGCGCTCGACATTACGCATTGAACGCTCGGCCCAGGCTTGCCGCGACCCAGGCGTGCTTAGAAGCGCCGTGATCGCGCTGGCGGCCTCGGCCGGGTTTTCCGTGCGAATGAATGTGCCGGACTGTGCCAGCACCTCGCGAAAGACCGGTTGATCCGGAGCGGCGACAGGGAGCCCGGCAAATTGCGCTTCAAGAAGCGGCAAGCCCAAGCCTTCATCATGCGAGGTGCAAAGATAAATGTCGGCTGCCTTCAAAGCGGCCTTCACATCCTCAGCCGCCAGATAGCCATGCACCGTGACGCCGGGATGCTCCGCGATGGCGGCTCCTTCATGCCCCCAGCCGGAACGGCCGATAATGTGCAACTCTGCATCGGAGTCGAAGTTGGCGCGGATTTCATCCAGAATGGCGAGCGCCGCGGCATAATTCTTCCTCGGCTCGACCGTTCCCATGCTGACGATCTTTAACGGCGCCGGTTTGGCGGCGCTTCGGAAACGTTCTGACGCATCGAGCCCGAAGTGGTTTTTCACGGCAGGCCGGTAGAGCAGGATGCGCGCGTCCGGTCGGACATGCTCTGCGAGTTCGCGCGCCGTCTTCTCGGAATTGACGAAGAACCGCTTGAGGTGCCGAACCGCGATTGCGAATTGTGGCGCCATGTACAGCCGCGCCTTGGTGCTGAGATCGGCCCGTCGCGTCAAAAGAAACGTGTCGTGGACATACAGAATCGTACGCCCGGAAATGAGCGCGAAGAATGGCGACGGCGGAAACCCGGGGAACGCGAACTGAGCACGCGGGTAGAGGAAGGCGAGCAGCGGCAGTAGAATTTGCTGCTTGAGGATCATCGACACCACGCCGCGCGCCCGGATCATCGTAAGCTCGGCGCCGTCGAAGCGTACTTTCTCGAATTGCTCGATGGCGACGCGCTCAATGCCGGTCACATGACGTCCGAGGTGGGTCAGGTCGATGAAAACGCGGTTCATCGTCTTTGCCTCACGTGGGTCGCTTGACGAGAGGGTCATTGACCACGGCGCTCGTCTCGGGTTGCGGCGACGGCGCGCCGCTCTCCCGCAAGACATCTCGGATCAGGGCTTCGTAAAGCGGGACGCGCTGAGCGAATGAAAAGGCGTCGGCACGCCGGCGTCGGGCCAACGGATCACCCGGCTCGTCGAGCGTATCGCGAATGGCATCGGCGAGCTGAAATTCATTGCGGCAGGCAACGATGCGGCCGAATTGGCCATGGCGCAGAATCTCCTGCGGCCCCTCGCAAGCTGTCGCAACGACAGGTAGCCCGAAGGCCATCGCCTCGACGACGACATTTCCGAACGGTTCGGAGACAGATGAAAGCACAAGGCACTTCGCCTTTGCGTAATAACTCCACGGCTCTTGGCTATATCCTGGAAGCTCGACGCGCGACTTGAGGCGAAGTCGTGCGATTTCCAGGCGTATCTCTCGCTCCTCGGGTCCTTTTCCAAGAATGACAAGTTTCGCGGATGGATGATCGAGTCGTGCGAATGCGCGAACGAGCGTGATGAAGTCCTTCTCCGCAACGAAGCGGCCCACCGCCAGCAGTATGGGCGCGCGTTCCTTCAACTCGACTTCGGTTGGTACGGGCGCCGACGCAGGGAAGAAGACCGGATTGAGGATCGTGGTGACGCGGTTCTTGCGGGCGCGCCACCGGTGGATCAGCTCTTGCTTCAGTCCATCGGAAACGGCGACCGTGCGATCGGCAATCGTTGTGAGAAGTGGCAAGCCAAGATAGCTGAGGAAGCTCAGCAGGCCGGTCTTCCATTCACGCGATCCGTGAAACGTCAGAACGGTTCGCACGGGAGAACGCGCCAGCGCTTTCGCAAGCATGAGTTTCAGGTTGGAGCCGCCAACCGCAGCCAGAGCAATGTCGGGCTTTTCGGTCCTCAGCAAACGCGCGAGAGCCAGAACCGACCGCCGATGGTTACGCCCGAGCGTATGGACGGGAATACGAGAGTCGAGATTACAGCGGTTTTCGGAAGCCTCGAAATCCTGTGCAAAGATGACGTCGAAGCCGCGCGCCTTGATCGCGCTTGCGAGGCACGACCACAGCCGCTCTCCGCCGCCGTCGACCAGCCCCGGCACATAGAATAAAACTTTAGCAGACATGAAGGGGGACCATCTGTTTCGGCTTTGCAGGCTGATGTTGGGTGCAGGTATCGGACATGTTCACACCGCTAAATCCGTTCGCGTGCGGCTGGTGTCCGTATCGGCGTTAAGAGGATGTCACCGAGAAGCAGAGCGCACTGCGCGTAGCGCCACGCAAACCGGCGCGGATTGGTTGCGAGACGCCACAGCCATTCGAGCCCACTTCGTCTGAGACAGCCCGGCGCGCGAACTTGCGAACCGGCAACGAAATCGATCGCCGCGCCGACGCAGAGCATACCGCAGGACAGTCCCTTTTCCCGTGCCCGTTGAGCGAAAATCTCTTGCTTCGGCGCCCCGAGCGCAACGATGCACAGACGTGCTTCCGACGCGGCGATCTTGGCTATGGCTGCGTCGGCTTCGGCACCGCCCGGATCGAATTTGATCGACGGCGCGAGCATGCCGGCAATTTTCAACAATCCATCCGAGTGCTCGTCGAGTTTTTTCGCGGCCTTATCCAGCGTTTCCGGCGAAGCTCCGAAAAAGAAGACCGGCAGCCCATCATTCGTCGCAGCATCGAGCAGCGGCATCAGCATGTCGGCTCCCGTTGCACGTTCGATGCTTCGGTTCTGCCATCGGGCCAGCCACGCGACGGGCCACCCGTCGGCCGTGACCACATCGGCATTTCGATAGGCGTTGCGAAATGCTTCGTTCGTTCGCAGTTTCGCGAGATGGTCAAGGTTGAGCGTAAACACGCTAAAGGCTTTTCCGTCGCGTGCTTTCTCGATGATGGCCGCAACGGCAGCGTCCAGGTTTGGCGCAGTGATGCCCCAGCCGTCGACGCGCGCAAGTGGGGAACGGAGTGTTTGCGCCATAATGGACTCGCGGATGATTGAACTCCCTGAAGGGGAGCAAAATCCATGCCCGAGCCCGGATCAGGCAGGCCTGCCGTGAAGCTCAGCGAGAGCGACGTAATGTCCGCGTCTCGTAACGCGGGAAACAGGATCCGCTTGCGGAAGGCGAAGCAGGGTCATGATGAAAAGCACGAGCACGGCAAAGATCGTCGATTTCGCGGACAGGCTGACGGACGTCGATGCAACCAGAAAGAAAAAGATCAGCACCCAGATCGTGCCCGGCCGTGCCGCCCGCAACAGATCCCAACAAAAAAGGAACAGCGCCGCGAAGAATGCGAGGCTTGGAATGAGCCCGTAGTCGAGCACGAATGATACCCAGAAACTCTCGATGCCGAAATCGAGGCCGAAGATGCGTTTCAGCGTGGCCAGTTGGTCCGCATCGGGGACGAACAACAGCTGATACCACGATAAGTAATGGAACAGCTCGAACATCGCGATACGTGTGCTCGCGCTGCCTTTGTCATCGACGAAGCGTTCCAGAAATTGCGCAAAGAAGCCCGCTTCCGTGAGCGTCAGAACGACAAGAGATACGATCGGCACGAGAAGCAAGCCGATCAGAACCGTCATCTTGTCAAACCGCGCACCACGAAGGATGCGAATCGCGCCCAGCACGGCGAGGCACGCGAGGAGGGCCAGCAAGATGACGGTCGACGCACGGCCGCCAAACACGACCATAGCTGCCGAATTGACGATGAAGCACAACGCCGCGATCGGCTTTGGAAGATCGTCGCCGCCCCCGATAGCCATCGCGAGCAGATAAGCTCCCGTCAAACTGGCATTGGCGAGGGGATGCCCGAGCAGCGCCGTAGATCGCCAATCGTCGCTGATCACGACGCCATTGGCAATGAGCGGAGTCAGGCGATCGCCAGTGATGAATTCGCCAATTCCGATGATCGCATTCAGCAGCAACAGCGCATGGATCAGCCATACCAAGTGCCGGGCGCGCGTCTCGCTGATGCCTTTGAACAGGTAAAAGACAATGACCGGAGCGATGAACGTGTCGATGAAACCCGTGAACGGAAGTCTCACGATTTCGATTGAGTAGCCGATCATGAGGCCGATCATGGCGACGAAGATCGCCGTGCGCGGATTTTGATTCACAATGTCGTGCAGGGACCGAAGCGGATTACCGCGCGCCAGAAGTGCCGCCGCCAGAATGACAGCTGCGATCAGCGTCGCTGGATGAATTTTCTCAAAGACATTGCCCCCGGATTCTTCATAGTTGAAACCGAGCTTCAAAAGCGTCAGCGTCGAGATCGTCAGATACAGAGCAGTCACGACGAGCAGGCCGAACCCGAACATCCCGCTGTCGGGCGTCAAGGGCTGATTGCCGAGCCGTAAAATTTTACTCATCGCCGCGAGCCTTCTCGTCATCGCGATCAGGCCGCGCCGCCCTGCGACATCGTCAAGACCGTGCCAGTCAGGCGACGGCCGGCGGGCTCGAGAATCTCCATCGCGTGGGCAACTTCGCTGCGCGTCGTGGCGCCGGAACGCCCGACGAACAGCACCTGGTCGGCTGTCGGCAACAGGCTGACGGCGGCCTCGTCGTCCAGAATTGTTCCGGCATCGATGAACACGAGGTCGTAATTTTGGATGAGTGCGTTGAGCCCGGTGATCAGGCGGCCACGCTGCTGCGTTTTCAGTTTGCGCAAATCGGCAAGGGCGATCGGCAAAAAGGCGAGCCCGGATCTCTTGTCGTGCGTTGTAATTTGATCGAGATGCTCCTTGCTATCGAGAACCACGATATTGGTCGGCTTTAACGTCGTCGCGAAGATTTTCGACAAATCAGGATTGATCGACGTCGCATCGACGAGGAGAACGCGATCGCCGGAAAGAGCGGCTGCGTAGGCGGTGGCGAGCGCCGTCGCGGACGTGCCGGCACCCCGTCGTGATGATGCCAACATGACAGTATGCGGACGGCCGGGCCGCTGCTGCGTTTTGATTTTCGCTAGCGTCCTCAAGATCGCTTGGCGATAGAGGGCGTCGTCGCGCCCGGTCATATCCGAGATCGCCATCAGGAGATCGCTGAATTGTGCCGCCTTCGGAAGATCGCCCGCGAGCCCGAGCCGCTGCCGCGATCGACGGCGCGATGTCTCCAGCCTGGGAATTGCGGAAACGTTAGCCAGCCCCGTTTCATGAGCCAGGTCTTGCGGCGTGCGTACGCTCTTGTCGAAAAGATCGGCGATGAGAGCCGAGGCTAGGCCCGCGCCGAGCCCGCCGATCAAACCCAGCCCAAGAATGAGCAGCGGGATCGGTCGCGACGGTCGGGTCGGCAGCGACGGCGGCGTGATGATGCGTGCGTCCGGCGCCGAGATATTTTGCTGTTCCTGTGTTTCCTTGGCGCGTTGCAGGAAGAGCTTCATCAATTCGCGGCTCGTCGAAACATCCTGTTCCAACTCGCGCGCCTTGATCTCTGCGGTATTGACGCGGGTGACTTCTTCCTTCGTCTTTTCGATCTGAGCGCTGAGATCGCGCTCGCGATTGACGGCGACATCATAGTCGCTCGCCGCCGCGGCCGCGACGCGCTTCAATTCGGCGTTGATCTGTACTTTGACCTCGGCCAGCTGCGAGCGCACGTCGATCATGACCGGATGGCGGGTTCGTAACTGCGATGCCAAAGCGGCTTCCCGGCGCGCCACCTGCGCATATTGCTCGCGTAATTTTTGAACGAGGCCCGATTTGATAGCGTCGGGCAGGGTGCTCGGATCAGCTCCCGATTTCAACGTCTCGCGGATTTGATCGTAGCGGGCCTTGGCCTCGGCTTTCACGGCGCGTGCTGTCGCAAGCTGCTCGTTGAGCTTCGCGAGTTGTTGTTCGCTGAGCAGGTTGGTGCCGTCGGTTGTGAGAATTCGATTGGCGCGCTTGTAATCGTCATACCGTGTCTCGGTCGCCCGGACTTGCGCGCGCAATTCTCCGAGACGCGCATCAATAAGAGCGTTGGCGCGCTTGGCGTTGGCACTTTTTGCTGCCGTCTGGTCGGCGAGGTAGGCATTCATGACCGCTTGCGCCACCCGGGCCGCCTTGGCCGGAGACGATGCCGAGACCTCGATGTCCACGACATATGTCTTTTGGGCCCGTTTGACCGTGATCGAATCCGCAAGGGAATTGAGCGCCAGCGTCGCAGCTTCCGGCGTTGCGGGCCGATGGATGACAAGACCTTTGAGCTTTGACAGGAATCCGGGTCGGTACGTGGGGGCATACTCGGGATCGTCCGTCAGATGCATCGACGTCACGACGCGCCTGAGAACGGACTCCGAAGTGATGATGGACGCTTGGCTTTCTACGAGGGCGAGATCGGTGCCGTAGCCATCCGGCGTCGGATCGTCTGATACAACCTTGCGATTTCGCGGATCGATGAAAAGCGAGGCAGAGGCCGTATAGACCGGCTTGGCCAGGGCGAGATAGACGCAGCTCAGACTGACGGCGATGAGCGTCGCCAGGATGATTTTCCGGACATGCCGCCGGAGAATTTCGAGGAAGCCGCCGAAGTCGGTATCTCCCGCGCTCGGGCGCGCCTGGGCGCCGGGATAACCTTCAGCAACACGACTGACTTTCGGCATTCCCACGACCCGATCACCGCCCGGTGAAAATGGCGTCGTAGGTGCGAGGCGCGCTCGCGCTTCCGATTGTGCCATTTTGCATCCTCAAGCGTACTAAAACCAAACGTCTCTGCCGGGTGTTCACGAACACCGTCCAATTCGAGGGCGATTGCTGCAAAGGTCCCGGCCGTAGGCGAAACAGACTGCAATCGCTATGCCTCGAATTCTGCGGCATTTTTCTTGAGGTGCATGCAACCGACACGATGCCGGGAAATGGCCGGTTTAGGCCGCGGCCAGCACGGCGTTAGGATTAAGAAACCCTTAACGTCGCGATGACGCGATGATCGGGCGCACGTGAAATTCCCCAAATGGCATGGAGCGGCCCACGAAATGCAATGGCGCTTCCCGGTGGTTCAACGAGGCCGCCGTGGAATCGCAGGGAATCTGAAAAGTGTTTGGCAATGCATATCGGCTGACATCGAACAGCGATGTCGGATCGCCTCGCTTCGCATTAACTCTGAATAGCCTGACGTGTACCGCTTTTGCCGTCGAGTGCATCGGGATCTTGACGATCGCGATCCTCACCGGCGTCGCCTATCATTATGCAGCGTACGGTTATCCTGGCTCGTTGGCGACTTACGGCGGCGTCGGCGGACTCGTGGCGCTGGGTTATGGCCTGACGTTCCTCATTCGCGACGAATACTCTGTCGAAAGCATCCTTGAAGGGCGCCGAACGCCGGGTCAGCTTCTGATCGCCTGGAATCTTGTCTTCGTCGCGCTCGCGGTCATCGGATTTCTGACCAAGGACACGCAGACCTATTCTCGTGGCTGGCTTGTGCTGTTCTATCTGTTGGGATCAATCGGAATTCTGTTTCTCAATTCCGCGATCGTGCGCGGACTGGAACATCTCGTTGCCGTCGGCTGGGTACGAGCGCGCAAGCTGATGCTGGTCGCGACGGACGCCGATCTCGCGGTATTGGAAGAAGAGACCGTGGCAAGCGCGCCGGGTTTCGCTGTCGCGGCCCGTGTCGTCATCGGGAAAGACGGGCTCGCGTCACGCGAGGCGGAAAAAGTGCTTGAGGCTGCGGTGGCCAATGCTCGTCTCATCGGCGTCGAGGATGTCTTTATCTCAAATTCGCTGTCCGGGCATGAATTCCTGGAGAGAACCGTGCAGGCATTCAGCGCATTGCCTGTCGCTATTCACCTCAACGCCGGTGGATTTATCGGGCGCTTTAAGCATGCGCGCGTGCTCCGTTTCGGAACGGCAACCGCGCTGTCCTTGACGCGCACGCCCCTCGGACCATTTGAGGCGATGGCGAAGCGCGGTATCGACGTTGTCGTGTCGGCCGTTGCGCTGATCTTGTTAAGCCCGCTCTTCGCTTTGATCGCGCTTGCGATCAAATGCGACAGCCACGGCCCGGTGTTTTTCAAGCAGCGGCGGCGCGGCTACAACATGGCGGAGTTCCGTATCTGGAAATTCCGCACCATGACGACGCTTGAAGACGGCGACACGATCAAGCAAGCGGCCGAAGGTGATGCCCGTATTACGTTCCCCGGTGCATTCCTGCGCCGCTTCTCCCTCGATGAGTTGCCCCAGCTGATCAACGTTCTGAAGGGCGAGATGTCTCTGGTCGGGCCGCGTCCACACGCCGTCGCGCATGATCGATTTTTTGAGCGCCGCATCGCCGGCTATCCGAGGCGACTCAATGTCAAACCTGGGATCACGGGCTGGGCTCAGGTGAACGGCTTTCGCGGAGCGACCGACACCGATGAGGCGATGCAACTCCGGGTCGAGCACGACATATTCTATATCGACAACTGCTCGGTCGGGTTCGATCTCTACATTCTGCTGCTGACATTGGTGTCGCCGAAAGCAAGCCAGAATGCGCGTTGAGCCTCCAGACGAGGGCAAAACAAGGGAATTTCGCGGGTTTGGCAGGCACAGATGCTACGCCACGGTCAAAATCGGCATCGCGAAAGCGAACAGGCATGCCGTTAAAAGGATCTTCAGCTAATCTTGTGAACGATTCTGGTGCGCAGGCGGTGTGTGTTAGCACCCGCTTCGTCGTGACCAACTAGGAGATGTCCATGCAGGTGAAGTCCTTGATGGCAGTCGCTGCGGTGGCGGCAGGATTTTGCACGGTCGGCCAGACCGCCTTTGCCTTCGATGCTCTGCACCGGCCCGACTTGCGTTATCACGAGTTTGATCCTTACAAGGCCGAGCAGCTCGATAGCTACTACCACTACTATTACGACCCGCGCGGCTGGTATCCCTACTATAACTCGGGCGAGTGGGGCCGTCCGGTGATCAACCGGTTTCGCGGAGAGTTGCCGCCCTATTACGCCTCTTGGGGCGCGAACAAGCGCCGTTACCGCCATGTCGAATGGCATCGGCGCCATTACGGCGGTCACCGCCGCGGCGACTGGTAAGACGTCGTCAGTCGGCGACACGGCAGCGCCGCAGGTTTTGCGCGCTCACGCCATGTTCATCTGACATGTGCAAGACCTAGTCATGCGATGAGCTGAGTCGATTGGCTTACGCTCATTGTGTGCATTCAAATTCCGTGTCGGGCGGCGCTCGCCGCCACGTGCGTGGGATGGAGGTCTTGATGAATAAACTCGTAAACGCGCTGATGGCTGTGACGGTCGCCGCAGGTATGACGATGGCGTCGGCACCCGAAGCGCAGGCTTGGCGCGGCCGCGGCGTCGGTTTGGGGGTCGCCGCCGGTATCATCGGTCTTGGCGTAGGCGCCGCAATCGCCGACGGTTATCGTGGTCCGCGTTATTACTCGCGCTACGACGATGGTTGTTTCCGGGGACCGCGGGAATGTCATTGGACGCACAGGCGCTGCTTCGAGAACGACTACGGTGACACGATCTGCCGTGGCGGCCGCTACATCTGCGAGCGTCCGCTGGTCTGCGACTAAGTCCGTCGCTTTCTAAGAAACTCAGTACATGGCCGGAGCGGCGTCGTCGCTCCGGCTTCTTTATTTTCGCCGAGCCAGCATCGCGGCATAAAGGCCGATCGCGGCTGCATTCGAGACATTAAGGCTGGCAACCGGGCCGTCCGTCGAAATGCGGACCAGCGCATCGCACGTCTTGCGCGTGAGTTCGCGAAGTCCCTTGCCTTCGGATCCCATGACGAGCGCCGTCGGCCGCGACCAGTCGAGATCCTCGATCGCTTGTTCGGCGGCGCCGTCGAGGCCGACAATCGCGAAGCCGGCCGATTTGAGCTCGTCGAGCGCCCGTGCGAGATTTGCGACCTGCGCAACCGGAATGAGTTCGAGTGCGCCCGACGCCGATTTGGCGAGGACGCCGTTGAGCGGCGGACTATGCCTCCGCGTCATGACGAGACCGCTGGCGCCGAACACGGCCGCCGAACGCAGGACAGCCCCGACGTTGTGCGGATCCGTCACCTGATCGAGCACGATCAGCGGCCGTCCACCTGATGTACGGGCGAGGTCTTCCCAGTCCGGCTCGGGCAACGGCTCGGTTTCGAGCATCGCCCCTTGATGCACGGTGTCGGCGCCAAGCAAGCGATCGAGGTCGCGCGGAGTCACCCGTTCGATCGGGGCGCCGATGGTGCCAACGGCCTCGAGCAGGCGGCGCTCGGCATTCTCGGTCAGCAGCAGGCGATGAACGCGCCGCGCCGGGTTCTTCAGCGCCGCTTCGACGGCATGCAGGCCGAACAAGCGAATCGGACCATCGGCATCGCTTTCCGGCGGTCCGTTCCGGTGTTCTCGATGCGGCTTGGGCTTGTTGCGGCCGTGGCCACCGGCATGATCGCGGGAAAATCCCGAGAAGGGCCTTTTCTCGCGCCACGGCTTTTTGAACGGTTCTTTTGGCAGGTGCGTCACTCGTTAACAGGCTAGGCGATTGGCACGCCCGTATAGGCGAAACTCGGGCCCCGAACGCTGCGCAACTCGGCGCAGTCCATCGACTTTGCCGCTTTTCCGATTGACAGGGAAGGCCCCCATGAAGATAACGCGAACGAAGGCCCTGCCGCCGATCGGCAGGGCGCTTTCATTTGGGCGGGGCCGCAGGCCTGACGCCCCGGGGAGAGGTGCCCGAGTGGCTAAAGGGGACGGACTGTAAATCCGTTGGCTTCGCCTACGCTGGTTCGAATCCAGCCCTCTCCACCAACCTCCACCCCCACGCGACAGCGTTCGGCTTTCCGGAAAGTCCGGGATCGCATATCGGGATACGCCTTTTCGCCGATCTGTGGGGTATCCCTTCAAACCTGCGACCCTAAAAATCAAGTTTGGTCTCGCACAGTTTCGGGCTTATGGAGTCGACATGCCGTCGAACTAGGACCGCTCGGTCCGCCGCCGTGTCGCATAGGTCGAATGCCATGGATGATGCTTCGCGCACTCCGGCAGCCGTAACAACGGGCGAAGAAAATTCGCCAGCGACTCATTCCGCATTATTGCGGCCTGCCGTGTGGTTCGCTGTCCTGGCGATCGGGTTCGCGTTGGTCTACGCGCTCTTATTGGCACGTTTTGATCTGTGGAAGTCGCCCAGCGAAACGGAGTACGGCGCACTTTCGAAAGATGCGCGGGCCTGGCTCTATCTCCAGCCTCTGCATATCGACCCCGTCGATGATTCACTCCGGATGCGCATCAGCGTCGTGCCCGACCCGTCTCTTGCTGATCCTGCAACAATTGCCGATCGCGATTATCTTCTCAAGATTAGCCGGGGCAAGCAGATCGAGCACGTTGAGATACGAGCCAACCAACCGCTTCCCGAAGTCACCTTCGACATTGATCTGGATGAAGGAGATATTCGCGACTATCCGTTGGATCACTATCTGGCGACGATAGGATTTTCGGCAAGCGAGCGGACTCAAGATGGTCGGGAGCGTTTGTTGCCGATCCATATCACCGCCTGGGAGGGCATCCTGGGCTTCAGCGTTACGGGTCATAACGCGGTGACGCAGCGGCCCGGCGAAATTCGGCTCCAGTTCTCGGTCCGCCGCTCAGGAGCTGTCGTGTTTTTTGGGATTGCGATCTATGCCGCCATGATGGTGATGGCGATTTGTGTGCTGGTCGTCGGCGTCCTTTTATTTCTAGGTGTACGAAGCATTGATGTTGCGTTGCTTGGTGCGTTTGGCGCCATGATCTTTGCACTTCCGGCATTGCGCCACGCATTGCCGGGCGCTCCGCCTTTGGGCGTCCGCGCCGATATTCTCATCTTCTTTTGGGCAGAGCTGGTGGCCATAATTGCGCTGTGCCTTTTCGTCTTGGCCTGGGTACGTCGCGGCCCAAGACCCACAGCTTAGTCGCCCTGGTTTCGGTTCATGCGCGCAGATACGGCTGGTCGTTTGCCGCATCCGGCCGCATTCCAAAAAAATGGCGCAGATCTTTCGATCCGCGCCATGGCCTTCAAATCCCGCACGAGGCTACGGCAGAGCCCAAACGGTCAACGAGCCGCCGAGAGCCGTGTAGTTGGCGAGGGACGTGTAGCCGCCCACCGCGCCAAGCCCATCGGTCGGATTCGTCAGTCCCGCGGCGAGGCCGATGCCGGCCCATCCGCCGACGCCCGAGAAGACGCCGATGTATTGCTTGCCGTTGTGTTCGTACGTAAACACGTTGCCGATGACCCCGGACGGCGTCTTGTATTTGTAAAGCTCCTTGCCGTCCTTCTGATCGACACACTTGAAGTAGCCTTCGAGCGTGCCGTAGCAAGCGATCCCGCCGGCCGTTGTGAGCGCACCTGACCAGACCGAGAACTTCTCAGGGTTCGACCACACAATCTTACCCTTGCTGGCGTCCCAAGCGATGAAGTTCCCCATGTGGCCCTCCTGGCCTTTCGGCGGGTACATCGAGACCGTCGCTCCGACGTAGGGCTGGCCCGCCGTGTACGAGACCTTGAACGGCTCATAATCCATGCACACGTGGTTGGTCGGCACATAGAAGAGACCCGTCAACGGCGAATACGAAGCCGGCTGCTCGTCCTTTGCGCCGAGCGCCGCGGGACAGATGTCCTTCGTGTTGACATCTTGGCCGCCGTGGAACGGCGATTTGGCATCAACCACCTTCGGCCGCCCGTAAGTTGCGCTCTTGGGATCGAGGTCGATGCCCGACGTCCAGTTGACGACCGGATCGAACTTCTCCGCCACCAGTGGAATGCCCGTCTTGCGGTCCAGAGTGTAGGCAATTCCATTGCGGTCGAAGTGGATCAGCACGTCATGCTTCTGGCCTTTGACGTCGAGGTTATCGACCAGGATCATCTCGTTGACACCGTCGTAGTCCCACTGATCGAACGGCGTCATTTGATAAGCCCACTTTGCAACACCCGTGTCGGGGTCGCGAGCGAAGATGGTCATGGTCCACTTCTGATCGATAGGCTTGCCGTCCGGACCTGCACGTTGCACGGAGTTCCACGTGCCTGGATTGGCCGTCCCATAGTAGATCAGGTTGAGCTTGGGATCGTACGAGTACCAGCCCCAGGTCGAACCGCCGCCGATCTTCCACTCATCGCCATTCCAGGTTTTCAGTGAGCTGTCCTTGCCGATGGGTTTGCCGAGCGACGTCGTTTTTTCCGGGTCAACAAGGATGTCGTGATCCGAGCCGGTGGTGTAAGCGCGCCATGCGAGCTTGCCATCCGAGATGTTATAGGCCGTCAGGCGCCCACGTATCCCGAACTCGGCGCCCGAGATGCCGACGATGACCTTATCCTTGACGATCAGCGGCGCGCTTGTGCCAGTCTCGCCCTTCTTCGGATCGCCGTTGACGACTTTCCAAAGCTCCTTGCCAGTCTTGGCATCGAGCGCGACGAGCGTGGTGTCCGCCTGATAAAGGAAAATTTTGCCATCAGCATATTGGACGCCGCGATTGACGGTATCGCAGCACATGACGGGAATGACGGAAGGATCCTGCTTGGGCGAGTATTTCCAAACGATCTTCTGTTCATCATCGAGATTGAGCGCATAGACGATATTCGGAAACGGCGTCGTCAAATACATCATGTTGCCGATGACGAGTGGCGATCCCTCATGGCCTCTGAGGACACCAGTCGAGAAACTCCATGCCGTCCGCAGCGAGCCGACATTTTTCGTATTGATTTGATCGAGCTTGGAGTATCGCTGATTGGCATAATCACCTTGCTGCATAGCCCAGTTCTGCGGATTTTTGACGGCTTTCAGCACGCTGTCATTCGCCAGGGCTGGTTGCGCAGCGAGGGCGAGAAGGCCCAGCCCGCAAGTTATCGTGGATATTCGCATTTCTTTCTCCATAACGCAGTGCTGCCCGTCAGCCGATGGAAGTGAGGCTCGGCCCCGCGCTATCCAGAAGCGCTGAAATGGCCACCTCGAATTGGGAGAGGAAGATTGGTATCTTCGATTATTTGAGCGATATGGCGTTGGTTTCTCCTGCATAGCTCACGCGCCAAATTCGCCCCTGAACCTCATATGTCTTTCGCTTTTTGAGATTAAAGCCATGCTCCGCAACTAAACATACATTCAAAATACATTTTTTCGTGACAGGGCTTCGTCGGCTCTATGAGTCGCCGAATCCAGATGCGCGCGTAGAGCCGGATTTGCTGCGGTTTGCACATCATCTAACTGTTCTGTCGCGCCCGCATATAAACATTCATTGACAATCTATATTTACGGGCGCACCTTGTTTGCAGGCTGTATCACGCTCGTCGAAAGGAGCAGCCTGTGCGGCGTTTGCGTGGTCGAGATTCTGCAGGCTGGCGGCGCTTCAATGGTTTCCTGCATCGCTAGTCGAAATACGTATCGCTAGAGGACGTATGGAGGAGCGCAACCGGATGTCGATGATCCCGAAAGAAATTCCGCCGGGACTTGAGGCCTATGCCAGATCGCCGGATTTCACGCCCGATGATCTACCCCCGCGCTTGCAGACGGCGCATTCGACCAAGGCCGGCACCTGGGGACTTCTCCGGGTTCTCGAAGGCAAGATTCTTTATCAACTGGAGTCCCCATACGAAGGCGAGCAACTGGCCGCCGCCGGTGAATGTATCGTCATCGAATCGGAGGTGCCGCATCACGTCGAGTTCGTCGAGCAAGGTCGCTTTTTTATCGAATTTTACCGGCGCGCTGATATGATTTGAGGATGAGAATCCGATGCATGTCAAAATTACAGACGGCGATATCGTGGTTGATGCCGCGCTGATAGCCGAGGTGTTAGACATTCCGCTCGATGACGTGCGGACGCTCATGCATGCCAAAGAAATTACCACCATTTGCGAAAAAGGCGTCGACGCGGATGAGGGTGAATACCGGTTGAGTTTCTTCTCTCGTAGCCGCCGTGCATATCTTTACGTCGATACGGGCGGGCGCATATTGCGGAGGTCGATCATCGACTTTGGCGCACGCCCTTTGCCCGCCTCGATGCATGGCGCTCGAACTGGCGGTTGAGCCAGGCGGCTTCCCGCAATGGCGAAACCGATAAATTGAGGATTGGGGAATTGAAACTCTCTCTTTACGCCGACTACGCGCTCCGCGTTTTGATGTTTGCCGGCCTGAAAGGCAACGAAGATCTGTCGACGGTGAGTGAAATTGCCGACCATTTTGATATATCGCGAAGCCACTTGACGAAGGTCGTGCACGAGCTCGGCAAGCTCGGATACATCGAGACGATTCAAGGCAAGAACGGCGGCTTCCGGCTCGGGAAAAAGCCGAAGCAAATTAACATCGGTATGGTCGTTCGCAAAACAGAGAAGGACTTGGCCGTCATAGGCTGCCTGCAAGAAGCCAACTATTGCCCCATCCAGCCGTCGTGCGTTCTGCGGCGCGCATTGAATGAGGCAACAAATGCTTTCCTCTCTATCCTCGATGCCTATTCGCTGGAGGATCTACTTCGGCCGTCGCATTCGCTCGCGAAGTTGCTCGCAATTGACGCGGCCCATGAATGACGCGCATTGGCGACTTGCAAACTCAAGCGGGCGCAAACAGCGTTTGAACTTAGGCAGATTGTCCAATTACCAAAGCGCCGTCGGATCCCCATATCATTGATGGGCGCCGCTCCCAGAGGAGGTTTCCATGTCTGATTCGATGTATCCGACGGCTGTTCGCGAACTCGCGCAAAAACGCCGGGAGCTGACGCCGGAAACAGAGACCGCCTTTCAAGCCTTCAGCCAGCAAGTGTTCGCGGACGGCGCGTTACCCGTCAAGATGAAGCAGATCATTGCCGTTGCCGTGGCGCACGTCACGCAATGTCCCTACTGCATCAAAGGGCACACGAAGGCGGCCATGCGGCATGGCGCGACGGAGAAGGAGCTTGTCGAGGCAATTTGGGTCGCGGCGGAAATGCGCGCCGGAGGTGCCTACGCCCATTCCGTCCTCGCGCTCGATGAAATAGCGAAAACATCAGCTTCGCCAACTGTCCAGAAATGATCGGTGGGGTGCGGTCGTCCGTCAGAACGGCGACCATCCGTGGCTGCCCGCGACCGCGCCGAGGATCGTCACGACGCTGAGTATCAGCAGAACCCAGTGCGCCCGATGGAGGCGGGCGAAGGCGGCCTCCGGCTGAGCCGTCGCCCATCGGCGAAAGTAGCGCGGTAGAATGAATGGCTCGGCGACAAACAGGAAGAAGGCGAACAGGAGCCATAGGCAGACCATGGCATGCATCCACCAGAACGTGGCCGATTGGAAGCGATCCCAAAGATCGAGACGCCATAGCATATAAAGGCCGCTGAGCCCCACAACGATGACGGCGAACCGCGCCTGCCACACGAAGCGGCGCTCAATTGCGTCGAAGGCGTGGAGACGACTGTCACCGAGATCGCCACGGCGGACGGCCGGAAGCATGACCGTTGTCGCCATCGATACGCCACCGATCCAGATAACCACGGCCAGCACATGCAGGGCCCGCGCGATGGCAATGTCTTCCATGTCGGTAGACCTTCTCTTCGACCGCGCTCCGCGCCAATGGCGGGAGAGGGGTCACTTCTTCGGCGCAGTCGTCTGATCCTGAAGCGGCTGACTGCTATATGTTGGTGAATGCGCGAATTCCGCCGGGACATCCCACATGCGCGCGGCGTACCAGACCGCCCAGGCAATGATGAATAACGTCATCACCCAAACCCAGACCGGTATGGACGAGCGCGCCTCGGCACGGCGTGGATCGAACGGATCGTCGACGCTGAACGCATCGACAGTGAAACGGACTTCGCCGCGGCGAATGGCGTGAGGGCGCAGCCCGGAGACGACGATGCCCGGACCATTATGCACCACGAACGGGATTTCCTTGACGCCCTCGTGTCCATGCTCGTTCTGAGCGCGGATTGTCAGCTTGTGAGGGCCGTCCGCCAGGCTGCTCGTATCGAACGAGACCTCACTGCGGAGTTCCTGATCGGCGATCGGCTGCGTCTCGTCGTCCAAATAAACACGTACGCGCGCATTTTCCATTGACTCACCTTTGCCCTATCGGTCGTCGCGCAGGATATCGTATTTCGGGTGGTGCCGATCCTTTTCACCGGGGCGAAACAGCATCCAGAACATTGCAATGAAACATCCGATGGTGATCGCTCCGGACATCGCAATGATGATGAGATTGCCGAGCAACGGCCCTGCCATGTGATGATCCATGATGGTCCTCACTTGCCCTTGGCGCGTTCGGCGGCGACATCCTGCGCCGTCACGAGCTTGCCGTGATTGCCCCAGGAGCTACGCTCATAATTGATGATGTCGGCAATATCGGCATCGCTAAGCGTGCTGCCGAATTCCGGCATCGCGCTCTCGTATTTGACGCCGCCGACCGTAGCGCCCTCCAGACCGAACAACACGGCATGCATGTGCGTGCTGGGGTTCGCGTCGTTGACCGCCGCGTTGCCTTTGAGAGCCGGGAAAGCACCCGGCAGACCTTCGCCGGATTCCTGATGGCAGGCCGAGCAATTGGCGCTGAATAGCTGCTTGCCTTTGGCGGAGACTTGCGTTGCCTCGGCGGCAGGAGCGTTTGCTGCTTTGCCATTGGCAGGGGCCGTCGAAGCCGCCGGCGCGTGAGGTTCCGCCGGCTTGGCCATGCCGGCAGCCGCTTCGCTCATCGGCAGGGGAGGCTGCTTCAACGACATCAGATAGGCCAATAACGCCTGCGCCTCAGGCTTTGGCACGACCACGCCATGCGCCGGTGCGTAAGCCTTGGGCAGCGGCACCGGGCTCGCGCCAGCCGGGGCTTTGTCCACGACGTCAAACATCCAATCGAAGGACGGCATGATAGAGTCAGGCACCACCGCACGTGGATTGTAGAGGTGGATGTATTGCCATACCGCGCTTGGCTGGCGTGCGCCGATATTGGAAAGATCGGGGCCGGTGCGCTCCGAGCCGAGCAGCTCCGGCGTCTGATAAGCAAAATCGCCCGGCGCGGATGGACGTCCAAACACCTTGTCCTGCGCCAGCGGACGGACCTGTTGCGTGTGGCAATAGCTGCAGCCGTTGGCAACGTAGACGTCGCGGCCTTCCGCTTCGAGCGGCGTGAGCGGTTTCACGCCGGGACCGGGAGGTGTGCGCGAAAGCATGATGCCGGGGAAAACGCCCATCAACAGCGCCAGGCCTGCATAGACCAGCGTCGATCCACCAGCGATGAGCACGAGCTTGTTCATGCCGCGTCTTCCGCAATCTGCGCCGGCATCGGCGCGGGCTTGGCGCTTGGGCCGTAGGTCATCTGCCAGACGTTCCAGGCAAAAACGAAGTGGCTCAGGAACATGAGCAAGCCGCCCACGCCTCGCCAGACATAAAACGGCTGCATATCGATAACGGATTGAATGAACGGCAATCCATGCACCCAATCCAACCCCTGGATGGTGCCGCCGATCGATAGCGAAATGACGTAGATAAAGCTGCCGACCAGCGCCATCCAGAAATGCAGCGCCAAACCAGCCTGACTTGGGTACTTGCCGGTTGCCGCAGGCAGCAAAGCGTAGGTGCCGCCCCAGATGGCGAACGTGACGAACCCGTACATGGTCAGATGCGAATGACCGACGGTGAAATTGGTGAGATGCCAAACGGCCTGAAGCGAGCGGAAGGCTTCAAATGTCCCCTGAGTCGATCCCACCAGATAACCAATGACGCCGACAAAAATGAACGCGAGCGGATAGGAGTCGCGCATTTGGCCAAACCGTCCGCGCATGGTCAGCAGGAAATTGGCAGTGCCGCCCAATACCGGCACGAGCATGGCCACGCTAAAGACGATGGCTGTGGTTTGTAACCACCAGGGAAGCGGGCTGAATAGAAAGTGGTGCGCGCCGATGATCGGGTAAAATACCAGATTGGTCCAGAACGCGAAGACGCCGAGCGCATAGGAATAGATCGGACGATTGAGCAATCGCGGCAGCGCGTAATAGAACATCCCCAACGCCAACGGCGTAAACCACATGCCCACAGCATTGTGCATGTAGAAGCCGGAGACGGACACTTGTCCGAGACCGTATTGATACCAAGGCAGGATAGCCACGACGGCGATGATGCACGTCCAGAGGACGCCGCCCATCGTGTACCAATTGGACAGGTAGATATCGTCCGTGCTGCGATACGCGACTGTGCCGACCAAATTCCAGGCGGTGACCAGCAGCGCCGCCAAAAAGATCAGCCGGATCGGCCACGGCCATTCGCGATATTCTAGATCTCCGGCGCTGTAGCCAAGATCCAATGCGATGGTGCCAGCCAGCGCAGCCACATTGAACAACAGCAGTCCGACCCACGCCAGTCGCGTGCTGTAGAGCGGTGTCCGGCAACTCCGCACGGCGACGTAATACGCCAAGCCGACAAGCGCGATGCTGGCCCAGCCGTAGAACGTCGCATTCGTGTGGATCGGTCGCAGTCGGCCGAAGGTGAGCCATGCGCCGGACCCGAATTCCGGTGCGCCGAACTTATAGGCCAGCAAGATTCCGACGAAAGTCGCAAAGAGAAGCCAAGCGGCGGCCGAGATCGTGTAGGCCGAAAAAATTTGAGCCAGCGCCCGGTCTTCTTGCTTGAGCGGATTTGAAGAATGCGCCGTTGCCATTCGCGGCATGACCCACCTCTTTCTTCGTCAGCATCGATAATTACGTTCGAGCAGACGCCCGAAACGAGCTTCTTCGCAAAAGATGTATTTTAGACTCCACTTTTAATTCTCCAAAGTCAACGCGACCAAATAAAGCGCGCGCGCTGGAAAACGTCGCACCGGCTTCGCTTAGCTGTCTCGGCGTCGTTTCAGGGGGGCAGTGCACGGACGAAACCGAAATACTCGTGGGTCAGTTGCAATTTTTTCGCGAAGACCGTCCATCGGCCGTCAGCGCGTTGAGTCCGGCAGAGCCTTTTCGGCCGCGGCCTGCATCTGGGCTTCGTGGCGTCGCAAATACAGCGCGATCCAGATGAGCGCGGCACAGGCCGCTACGACGGTGGCCAATCCGATCGGGCCTCGGATTTGATGGATCTCTCGTCCGAGGGAATAAGCGGCAACGCCAACCACCGTCGCCCAAACGAACGCCCCCGCGGCATTGGCCGCAAGAAAGCGGAGCCACGGCATACGGTTCACACCCGCAAGAAACGCCGCCAGACATCGCAGAACCGCAACGAAGCGGCCGAAGAAAACGACGCTGCCGCCGTATCGCATGAACAGATACTGCCCGAGCTTGAGTCGCGCGGGCGTCATGCCGATCGTTGATCCGTGACGCTGAAGAAAAGGTGCTCCGAGCTTGCGGCCCGCAAGATAACCGATGTTGTCGCCGATAATCGCTCCGACGGCCGCGCTGAGAATGACGAGCGCCAGATTGCCGTCATGCGTGCCGGCATAACCGGCCGCGACGATCAGGATCGTCTCGCCAGGCATCGGAATGCCCATGCTTTCGATCGCGACGAAAAAAGCAATCGCCCAATAGCCGTACATGGCGATGAATTGGTGAAGGTCGTGATGTGAAAAGAAGCTCATCGGCCCCTGCCCAAACGGAACGCTCCTCGGCGGCGGCAAACGCATCCGGCGGCGCACTAAAAATCAGTGCGTCACCGCCAAGCGCATTGCAAAGTATTTTTCAGGCGGAACGTGACTAGGCCCGAGCCAATGCCGCTAGCCGTTCGCCGCGTTCGGTCAGGGCCAGTTCGGCGCGCTGCGTCCGTGCGTTGCGGCTGGTGACCAGCAGAAAGCCACCATCGTCGAGTCCCGAGATTTCACGAAGCACCAGAGCATGTTCGACGCCGAGGTTGCGTGCGAACGTGCGGCTGTCCCTCGCAACGCCGAGCCGATGGGCGACAAGCAGCGCGGCTCCGAGCGGGCTCAGCGACGCATCCGAGGCGCGGACTGTCGAGACGGCCTGCATAAACTGATCCTCGGAGATGTCGTCGCCTGCAGATGTCGTCATGCCGCCCGCGCTTGCTCGGCCGGACGGAAGGAAACGAGAATCGATTTCGACGTCGGCGTATCGCTTTGCTCACCCGCGCTGCTCAGGGGAACGAGAACATTCAGCTCGGGGTAGTAGCCCGCGACCGAGCCGCGCGGAACGTCGTAGGGCACGACGCGGAAGCTCTTTCCTACGCGCTCGACCCCGTCATCATGGTATCCGACGATGTCGACGCGATCGCCGGCTTGCACGCCGACTTGAGCAAGGTCGGCCGGATTGACGAACACGACCTGCCGCTCCCCGTAGATCCCGCGATAGCGGTCGTCGAGTCCATAAACCGTCGTGTTATATTGATCATGCGAGCGGAATGTCTGCAGCGCGAAGAGGCCCTGTTCGCTCGCCGCCTTTTGGTGATCGGTTTGCTCGGGAAGTCCACAGCTCGAAAACGTTGCCTTTTGCGACGGGGTGTTCCAGACGCGGTGTTCGACGGCGTTATAAAGCCGAAAGCCACGCGGTTTGCGGACGCGCGTATTGAAATCGTGAAAGCCCGGAATGGTGCGCCCGATCAGGTCGCGAATGCGATCATGATGATGCGCGAGAGCCTTCCAGTCGACAGCCTTCGATCCCAGCGTCGCTTCGGCGATGCCGGCGATGATGCCGACTTCCGAGCGCAATTCCGGAGAGGCAGGCTTGTTGATGCCGCCCGACCCGTGCACCATGCACATGGAATCTTCGACGGTGACGATCTGCGCCGCGCCATCGGCGTTGCGATCGATTTCGGTTCGTCCGAGGCAAGGCAGCACGTAGCTGACTTCGCCGGGAAGAAGATGCGAGTAGTTGAGCTTCGTCGCGATGTTGACGGTCAGCTTCTGCTTTCTCAATGCGGCGGCGATCAGCGATGTGTCGGGCGTCGCGCGCGCGAAGTTGCCTCCGAGACCGATGAAGGCCTGTGCTGAACCATCGAGCATGGCGCCGATCGCGGCGATGACGTTGTGCCCGTTCCGGCGCGGCATCGGCACGCCGAACTCCTTTTCGAGCGCATCGAGGAAGGCTGCCGGCGGCTTCTCGTTGATTCCGACCGTGCGGTCGCCCTGAACGTTCGAATGGCCGCGTACCGGGCAAAGGCCCGTGCCCGGCCGGCCGACGTTGCCGCGCAGGAACATGAGATTTGCGATTTCGCGGATCGTTGCCACCGAATGGCGATGCTGCGTGACGCCCATGGCCCAGGTGCAGACCGTACGTTCCGACGCGATGTAGACGTCCGCAAGCGCCTCCATCTCGGCCCGCGATAGTCCGGACTGATCCTCGATGTCGTCCCAGCTCGTTGCGTCGACGGAAGCGCGATAGGACTGCAACCCGACCGTATGCTGTTTCAGGAATCCGTGGTCGAGGACCGATGGTCGGCCAGCGGCAAGCGCGGCATCGTCAGCGGCGAAGACGGCCTTCGCAATCCCACGGACCGCCGCCATGTCGCCGCCGAGACGCACTTGATAATACTCGCTGGCGATCGGCGTGCTGCCGCCCGTCAGCATCTGGAGTTTATTCTGCGGATCGGCAAACCGCTCCAAGCCCTTTTCGCGGACGGGATTGAAGACGGCAATCTTCGCGCCACGCAATGCCGCGCGCCGGAGGTCGCCGAGCATGCGCGGATGGTTGGTGCCGGGGTTCTGGCCGATGACGAAAATTGCATCGGCCTTCTCGAAATCTTCAAGGACGACGGTACCCTTGCCGATGCCGATGGCTTCTTCCAAAGCCACGCCGCTCGCTTCGTGGCACATGTTGGAGCAGTCGGGAAAATTGTTCGTACCGTAAAGCCGTACGAAGAGCTGGTAGATATACGCCGCTTCATTCGAAGCGCGGCCCGAGGTGTAGAATTCGGCGCGATCAGGACTGTCGAGATTTTTGAGGACGCGACCAATCTCCGAAAAAGCTTCGTCCCAGGTGACCTGAACATAAGTGTCGCTCGCCGCGTCGTAGCGCATCGGATGCGTCAGGCGGCCTTCACGTTCGAGTTCGTAGTCGGTCCAGCCGCGCAGTTCGCTGACCTTGTGGGTCTTGAAGAAACCAGGTCCGACGCGCTTGTCGGTGGATTCCCAGGCGACGGCCTTGACGCCGTTTTCGCAAAATTCGAAGGACGAGCCATGCTCCGGATCGCCCCATGCGCAACCGGGACAATCGAAGCCATCCGGCTGATTGGCCTTCAGCATGGTCACTGCACCGGAGAGGGGGGCCCCGCTCGCCAATAGCTTCTTCCCGCAACTCCGCAATGCACCCCAGCCGCCGGCAGCCTTTGACTTCTTGCCAATGAATTCGGGCTTGCCCATTGCGTCGATACACCTTCTCAGCCATGCCAATGATGTCATTTTGCATGTGCGAAATGGGCTTTCTTCGCAATGCACACGGACGGAATATCCGTTATGCAGAAAGCGAAGATCGCGTTCTATCTCAGCAATTTAGCTGCTCGTTGCCGCGCAGAGAGGCGACCTGCGCTGAAATGGCAGCCCGGAAAGGGATCAGAGGAAGGGACTTAGGCTGAAGCCGGCGTGCCCGTTTCCGGACCAGGCTGGCGGGAAAAGCGGACTTTCAGCTTTTCGAGCATCAGATAGATCACCGGCGTCGTGTAAAGCGTCAGCACCTGCGAGACGATAAGACCGCCGATAATCGTGATGCCGAGCGGGCGGCGGATCTCCGAGCCCGGACCGATGGCGACAGCGAGCGGAATCGCGCCGAGCAGGGCGGCGAGTGTGGTCATCAGGATCGGCCGGAACCGCTGCAGGCAGGCTTCGTAGATGGCCTGCTGCGGCGACAGCCCACGCTCACGCTCGGCACTGATCGCGAAATCGACAAGCATGATGCCGTTCTTCTTGACGATGCCGATCAAAAGAATGACGCCGATCAGAGCGATAACGGAAAGATCCATGTTCGCGCTTTTCAGCGCCAGCAACGCGCCGAGCCCTGCCGACGGCAGTGTCGAAATGATCGTCAATGGGTGAGCGAGACTCTCGTAGAGCACGCCAAGCACGATGTAGATCGCGAGAAGCGCCGCCACGAGCAGCAAGGTCTGCATGGCCGCCTGCTCGGCGAAAGCTTTGGCATCACCGGCAGGCTCGCCGCGTATCGTTTCCGGCATGTGCAATTCGCCAAGCGCCTTTTCGATGCCCTGGAGACTCGTATCCATGCTGACGCCGGGTCGCAGGCTGTAGCTGATGGTGACGGAAGGGAATGGCCCCTGATGATTGATCTCGAGCGGCGCGGTTCCGCGTTCAAGCGTCACGAGACTGGAAAGTGGCACCAGACTTCCGTTGCCGCTCGGCACGTAGATGCGCGCCAGATCGCTCGGATCGCGCTGAAGTTTCGGATCGACCTCGATAATCACCTTATACTGATTGCGATCGCCGTAGATCGTCGAGAACTGGCGCTGGGAAAACGCATTGGCAAGCGCATTGTCGATGTCGGCGATCGAAACATTGAGCTTCGAGGCCGTATCGCGGTTGATGATAGCATTGAGTTGCAGCCCGCCTTGCTCGCGATCAGAACTGACATCGACGACGCCCGGCACGCGGCGGACTGCGGCAACGGCCTTGTCGACCCAATCGTAGAGTTTTTCGTCGTAAGACCACAGTGTGTACTGATAGTCGGCCTTGCCTTGACGCGCGCCGGTGCGGATATCGCGCGACGGCATCAAGCGCGTCGCCAATCCCACGATCTCGCCGAGAGGCTTGCGGAGGCGGTCGATCACTTCCGCGGTCGAGACATTGTTGCGCTCATCGAGCGGCTTCAGGCCGATGTACATGCGCCCCTCGTTGAGGGTCGAATTCCGCCCGCCGCTGCCGAACGACGAGCCGACGTTCGCGACAGCCGGGTCCGCCAGGATGATTTCCAAAGCGCGATCCTGAAGTTTACCCATATTGGCGAACGAGGTATCGGCGCTGGCTTCGGTCCTGCCGATGATCAAACCCGTATCGTCGTCCGGCAGGTAGCCTTTGGGTATGGTCTGATAGAAATGGATCGTCAGCGCGATCGTCGCGACAAATACCGCGAGCATGATGCTCTGATGACGAAGTGCAATCCTGAGGGTGAAAGCATATGTCTTGATGACCAGGCCGAGCGCGCCCTCGAACAGCCGGTCTGCCAGGTATTTGCGATGCTCGGCCTCGGCTCCGCTCTTGATGAAATGCGCGCAGATCATCGGCGTCACGGTCAAAGAAACGACCGCAGAGATGATGATCGAGAACGTCAACGTCATCGCGAATTCGTGGAGCAGCCGGCCGGCAATACCGGTCATAAAGAGCACCGGGATGAAGGCGGCGATCAGCGATACCGAAATGGAAATGACCGTGAAGCCGATTTGACGCGCGCCTTCGAGCGCCGCCTCCCTAGGCTTCATGCCGCGTTCCATGTTGCGATAGACGTTTTCGATCATCACGATGGCATCATCGACGACGAAGCCGACCGCCACGGCAAAGGCCATCAGCGTCAAATTGTTGATCGAATATCCGGCGGCCCACATCGCCGCGCATGTGCCCGCAAGGGATAGCGGTACGGTGACGCCTGCGGCGATCGTCGGCGTGGAACGCCTCAGAAAAACGAAGACCACCGACATAACCAGCAGAATGCTTATGCCGAGCGTCCACTGCATATCGTGAACGGATGCACGAATGGTGCCGGTGCGGTCCGATAGGGTCGAAATTTTTATTCCAGCCGGAACCCACTCTTTGAGTTGCGGCAGGAGGGCTTTGACGCGATCGACCGTGTCGATGACGTTGGCTTCCGGCGTCTTCGTGATGATGAGAAGAACCGCAGGCTTGTTGTTGAAGCGAGCAGACGAAAGCCTGTTCCGCGTTGCAAGGATGACATGGGCCACATCGCCGACACGCACGATGTCTCCGTTCGGCTTGTTCTTGACGACGATGTCTTTGTAATCTTCGACATCGTTCATCTGTGGGTTTGACGCGAGGATGATGTTCTGCGAGCCGCCGTCGATGGAACCGATGGGCGAGAGATCGTTCGCGGCTTCAACAGCCGCGCGGACCTGCTCGAAACTGACGCCCATTGATGCGGTCAGTCCCGGATCGACTTGAATCCGGGTTGCCGGCTGATCGGCGCCGCTGACCATCACATCCGCCACGCCATCGACCTGTGAAATGCGTTGCGCGATGACGGTATCGGCGGTGTCGTAGATATCGCTGGTCGTCATGGTATCGGACGTCAGCGTCAGGATGAGAATCGGCGCCCCCGACGGATTGTATTTTCTGAAAGTTGGGACTTGCGGCAGGTCCCCCGGCAGGTCCGCCGTCGCCGCATTGAGCGCAGCCTGGACGTCGCGTCCCGCGCCATCCGCGCTGCGCGAAAGATCGAATTGCATTGTAATGGATGTCGAACCGAGCGAACTCGATGAAGTCATCTCGGTGACGCCGGCGATTTCCCCAAGCCGGCGTTCGAGCGGCGCCGCGACGCTCGCCGCCATCGTCGCCGGATCGGCGCCCGGTCGCGTGACGTTCACGCGGATCGTCGGGAATTCCATCGACGGCATACTCGCGACGGGCAGGAAGACGTAGGCCATCGCGCCGGCCAGGAAGATGCCAATGGCGAGAAGCGCCGTCCCGATCGGCCGTTCAATGAAGATGCGCGATACGTTCATGGCGTTACTCGGCCGCTTCTTCGAAGTCGCGGCGCGGCGTTTCAAGTGCGTCGGAGTCTTCGGCTGTTGCCGCGTTTGTCTTTGATGCAGGCGGCCGGCCCGAGATGCGGGCGCGCAGGCGTTCCATCGTCAGATAGATGACCGGCGTCGTGTACAGCGTGAGGAGCTGGCTCAACAGCAGGCCGCCGACAATCGTGATCCCGAGCGGGTTCCTGAGTTCAGATCCCGTTCCGCTTTCAATCGCCAACGGCAGGGCACCGAGAAGCGCGGCAAGCGTCGTCATCATGATTGGACGGAAGCGCAGGAGCGCCGCTTCCATGATCGAGTCTTCGGGTGAAAGCCCGCGCGTGCGTTCGGCATCGAGCGCGAAGTCGATCATCATGATCGCATTCTTCTTGACGATGCCCATCAGCAGGATGATGCCGATCAATGCCACGAACGACAGATCCTTGCCGGTCAATTCAAGCGCCAGCGCGGCGCCTATGCCCGCCGACGGCAGGGTCGTCAGAATCGTGAAGGGATGGATGAGACTCTCATACAACACGCCGAGAACGATATAGATCGTGACGATGGCGGCGAAGATCAGCCAGGGCTGGCCCTGTAGAGATTTCGAGAATTCCGCAGCATCGCCATAGAATGTGCCGTTGACGGTCGCCGGCAGATTGATCGTCGTCTTTGCGGTGTCGATCGCGTGCAACGCATCGCTGAGGGAGGCGTTCGGCGCGAGATTGAAGCTGATCGTCGTCGCCGGAAATTGATCCTGGTGGCTGATCGCGAGCGGCGCCGTTTCGTACTTGAGCGATGCGACCGAGGTCAGCAAAACCTGTGTTCCTGTCGTGCTGGACGGAACGTAAAGACGGTCGAGCCGAGAAGGATCGCTGCGATATTCCGGCGCCGCTTCGAGCACGACCCGATACTGGTTCGCCTGCTCATAGATGGTGGAAACCTGGCGCTGCCCGAAGGCATTGTTAAGCGCGTCGTTGACGGCCTGCATCGTGACGCCAAGGCGTCCGGCGGTCACGCGATCGACCGTTATCCGCGCAATAAGTCCGCCATCCACTTCTTCCGCGGTGACATCGCGCAGATACGGCGACTGTTTGAGTGCCTCGGTCATGCGCTTCGACCAATCCGAAACTTCGGCGGCGTCCGTGCTGACCATCGTATATTGATAACGCGCGCGGCTGGACTGAGTCGAAATTTGCACGTCCTGCACGGTCTGGAAATGAACGATCGCGCCGGGAACCGACCCGACGTCGTCCTTCAACCGCCGTATGACCTCTGTGACATTCGACTTGCGTTCGTCTCGCGGCTTCAAAAGAATTTTCAAATTGCCGACGTTCTGCGTCGCATTGAGTTGTCCGATGCCGACGATTGAGGCGACGCCCGTAACGTCCGGGTCCCGCGCGACGATCTCGGCGACGTCACCTTGCAGTCTTGACATCGCCGAGAACGAAATGTGCGGGCTGCCCTCGATCACGGCGGTGATCGCGCCGGTGTCCTGATCGGGAAGGAAGCCTTTCGGCATGATGATATAGAGCCAGATCGTGATGCCGACCGTCAGCAATGCAACAAAGAGCGTCGCCGGCTGATGCCGCAGCACGATTTCCAGCGTCCGCCGGTATCCCTCGATGACCCGGTCCATGAAACGGGCGAACAGTCGTCCGAGTTTGGTGCCGCCTTCATCGTGATTTTCGGCCTTGAGAAGCCGCGCGCACATCATCGGCGTCAGCGTCAGTGAGACGATCGCCGAGACGACGACTGCGATCGTCAGCGTCAAAGCGAATTCACGGAACATCCGCCCAACGAGGCCCGTCATGAAGAGGAGCGGTATGAAGACGGCAATCAGCGACAGCGTCAGAGAGATAACGGTGAACCCGATCTCACGCGCACCGTCGAGCGCCGCCTTCATCGGCTTTTCGCCCTTTTCGAGATGACGCACGACGTTCTCGATCATGACGATCGCGTCATCGACGACGAACCCGGTTCCGATGGTCAACGCCATCAGCGACAGGTTGTCGACGCTGAAGCCGCAGAAGTACATGACGCCGAACGTGGCGACGAGCGAAACGGGGAGGGCGACGCCCGCGATGATCGTCGCGCGAATGGAACGCAAAAATAACAGCACGACCATAACGACAAGGCCGACGCTCAAAACGAGCGTGAACTGCACGTCATTGACAGAGGCCCGGATCGTTCCCGTGCGGTCACTGACGATCTGCAGATTGACGCCGGCCGGCATGCTGGCCTCGACGCGCGGCAGCTCGTTCTTGATGCGGGCGACTGTTTCGAGAACGTTGGCGCCGGGCTGTCTCTGAACGTCCACGACGACTGCCGGCTTGCCTTGGTACCAGCCGCCGACGCGCGTATTCTCAAGTCCGTCAGTGACCTTGGCGACGTCCTTCAGGCGGACCGGCGCATCGTTGCGGTAGGCAACGACGACATCTTCGTAGGCTTTCGCATTGTCGATCTGATCGTTCGCAGCGATGGTGAACGATTGCTTGTTGCCGTCGAGAGACCCCTTCGGTCCGGCCACATTAGCGGCGCTGATCGCGGAGCTTAGATCGGCCATGCTGAGGCCATAGCTGGCCAGCCGCCGCACATCGGCTTCGACGCGAACGGCGGGTTTGATGCCGCCCTCGATCGATACGTGCCCAACGCCCGAAACGGAGCTTAAGCGTTGCGCCAGTAGCGTGTCCGCCAAATCGGAAAGCGAACGCAGCGACAGCGTGTCGGATGTCAACGCCAGCGTCACGATCGGCGTGTCGGCGGGATTGACCTTCGAATAGGTTGGCGGATAGGGCAGGTTCTTCGGCAAAGTCGAACCTGCGGCATTGATCGCCGCCTGAATATCCTGCGCCGCCGCGTCGATGTCGCGGTCGAGATTGAATTGCATCGTGATGCGGCTCAACCCGAACGAACTTGTCGATGACATCGACGCAAGCGACTGGATCTGACCGAACTGACGCTCGAGCGACGCCGTGACGAGGGTCGACATCGTCTCCGGGCTGGCGCCCGGAAGCTCCGTCGTGACTTCAACCGTTGGAAAATCGACCTGGGGCAGTGAGGAAATCGGCAAAGACAGATAGCCGAGAATGCCACCGAGGATCGTCGCCAGCGCCAATAGGGATGTTGCGATGGGTCGCTCGATGAAGGGTCGCGATACGCTCATGGCGATGCGCCGGTGTCCTTGCGGTGATGGCGTCGGCTGCCATTATGCGGTTCGCCGACTCGCGTGCTCGCGGCGGTCTGAGTGCGTTCGGTATTCGAGCCGGTGACGAGTGGCGCGGCAGCGGCACTCGCCGATTCTGTCTGATGCTCGTCGGCGATGTGAGCCGCCTTGTCCGCACCCGAGCGATGATGCCGCTTTGTCGCGCCATCGGCTGCAGGGGGCTTTCCATTGCCGTCGCTGACGGAAACGCTGGCGCCATCCTTGAGACGGCCAAAGCCCGTCGTCACCAATTTTTCGCCGGCGGTCACGCCTTCTGCGATGACGGCTTGCTTTTCGTCCTGCCGCGCAATTTTAACCGGTCGCATCTTCACCGTGTTATCCGCGCCGACGACATAGACGTAAGCGCCGTCAGGGCCGCGCTGAATGGCTTCGGTCGGCGCTACGACGACATTCTTCAGGGTATCCACAAGGACGCGCACATTGACGAACTGCCCCGGCCAGAGTTGGCGCTTGTCGTTCGGGAAGTTGGCCTTGAGGCGAATGGTGCCGGTTTGCTGGTCAACCTGATTGTCGACGACCTCAAGAAAGCCCGTGTCGAGTTCCGTCTGGCTGTCGGTAGAAAGGGCCTGCGCACTGAGCTTTCCCGCGTCGATCGACTTGGTGAGCGTCGGCAGATCCTGTTGCGGCAAGGTGAAGAGCACCGAAATCGGCTGAACCTGGGTAATGACGACGATGCCGCCTGCGTCTCCCGCGTGCACGAGATTGCCTTGATCGACGAGCCGGATGCCGGTGCGGCCGTCGAAGGGCGCGACGATCGTCGTATAGCCGACGATTGCCTTGGCGTTCTCGATAGCGGCCGCGTCGGATTTGATCTGGGCTTGCTGCTGCGCGATCAGCGCCTTCTGCGTGTCGATCTGCTGTTGCGAGATGGCAAGCGTTCCGACCTTCTCGAACCGCTGCAGGTCGCGCTTCGTGTTGGCGAGAAGGGCTTCATCCAGCGCCTTCTTCGCAACCGCCTGATCGAGCGCCGCTTGGTAGGTGACCGGATCGATCTTGGCCAGCACATCGCCCTTCTTGACGTCCTGGCCTTCGACGAAGTTGACGCTCAGGAGCTGGCCGTCGACCTGGGCGCGCACCGTCGCCGTGTTGAGCGCCTTCACCGAGCCGACACCCTCGAAGTAGATCGGGACGTCCGACGTTTGCGCCGGTTTGGCAATGACCGCGACCGGACCTCCGAACCCGCCCCGGCGCCCGTGCCGCTGGTGGCCCGCGCCGCTTTCGGCATCCTGAGTCATGACATAATAAACGCCGCCGCCCAGGGCGCCGATCACGAGGAGCGTAACTATCGGTCGTAGTAATCTCATTAGTGCTCGTATCCAGGTTGATCGGCGCATTCCCGCGAGACGGAATCCGCGAAGTGCCGGGGACGTGGCGCGGCAGACAGCATTCCCCGGCCCCGGATCAGGAAACGTGAGCCGGAGCCAAATCCGTTGCGCGCGCCCCACAATAGGATCTGCCGCTGCAGCCGGATCGGCCGGGGGTTGTCGCCGACCTCGAAAAAGCAGGCACCTCTACTGGATCTATAGCTCCAATGAGTTTGCTAAACGGCAAATAGAAGGCGATTGATCATGCAACTCATCGCGCAGCGAGGCATCGAGTTAGGCGCAGTGATTGCGATTGCCTTCCGAGATTTTGCAGCTCCGCCAATCACCTAAGCCCGTATGTAGCACAAATGCCGCAGTGCAAAATCGCTCATGGGCTCACGTCGATTCCAAATCGTTAAGCCGGATCGGATAAAAGGTTGGTACACAGACGATTGTTATGGCCCGATGCTGCGCGTATTGCCTTCCCCAAATTGCCTGAGCTTGACCCGCGTCCACCGCGACCAGCTTGCGAGCCTTGCCCGCGCGACTCCGCCAGCGATGGCCGGATACGCCATTAACGTCGCAATCGCCGTCTTTGCGTTCCGTGGCGAAATTCCGTCCCTCGAACTTGCGGCATGGGCGATGTTTGCCCTCGCCGTGTGCGCCACGGTCGGTTTCCGCGCCGTCCACCGACGGCTTACGGAGCCGGCCCATCCTCCCGGCCGGACTCCGTTGAAGGATGCGCGATCTGCCTGGCTGTTCGGCTTTCTGCTCGGGCTGCCCTGGGCAATTCTCACGACCCGCTGGGCCGGAGACATTCACAACAGCAGCGAAATGGTGCTGATAGCTTTGGCGGTCGGCATGGCCGCCAGCGGAGCCATTCTCACCGCGCCTGTTCCGGCTGTCGCGGCGACCTACGCGACGACGATACTCTTGCCGATCGCGTTCAAATGTATGTTCGTTCTCGGCAACGACTATCTCGGCCTCGGCGCCCTTGCCCTCAGTTTTCTCGTCTTCCTGTATGGTCTGATCGCGACGGCGGGACGCCTGTTCCTCGAACGGATCGCGGCGGTGACGCAACTGCAAGAAACGATCGCAGCGCTGAGCGAAGCGCATGAAGAAACCGAACGTGTCGCCATGACCGACGGATTGACGGGCATCGCCAACCGTCGCGCATTCATTGCCAAGCTGAATTCGTTGAACAACCGAACGCCGGTCGCGCGCGGCTACAGCATTTTTTATATCGATCTCGACCGCTTTAAAGGCGTGAATGATGCTCTCGGGCACGCAGTCGGGGACGCATTGCTGAAAACGGTCGCGGCCCGTATCGGCAACGCGGTGCGGCAGGGCGATCTCGTCGCCCGTCTGGGCGGAGACGAATTCGCGGTCATCGCTAACGATATTTGCGAGCGCGGGCCTGCGAGTGCTCTGGCTGAACGCCTCGTTATGTCACTCGCCGAGCCCTATCACGTCGAAGAACAGAAGCTGCAGATCGGCGCATCCATTGGGGTCGCCTTGGCCTCCGAGTGCACAATCGGTGGCGAAATGCTTTTGAAACAATCCGATCTTGCCATGTACGCCGCGAAGGGAGCAGGGCGCGGAACATATTGCATCTTCGAAATTGACATGCAGCGATCGGCCGAAGAGCGGCGCATTCTCGAGCTTGGCCTGCGCGCGGCGCTGATGAATGATGGCTTCGAACTCTACTATCAGCCGATCCGCCGGCTCGACACGCACGAAATTTCGGGGTTCGAATGTCAGCTTCGATGGCGGCATCCGTTGCGTGGCCTGTTGCCGCCTTCTCAATTCCTCACCGTAGCGACGGACGTCGGAATTGCGGAAGACATCGGCAATTGGGCGATTACCGAAGCCTGCCGCCAGGCCTCTCAATGGCCGTCCGATATCACTGTCGGCATCAATCTGCCGTCGTTGCAGATTGGCTCGGAAAATATCGCCGCCAGCGTGAAAAAAGCGCTGAACTCAACCGGCCTTCCGCCGCATCGCCTTGAACTTGAAATCGAGGTGACGGAATCGAGCCTGATGCAAATCGATCCGGAAACCATCAATTCGTTGCGCCAACTCAACGAAATGGGCGTCTCCATCGCGCTCGATGATTTCGGAACCGGATACTCGTCGCTGAGCTATCTTATCAAGTTTCCGTTCAATCGGATCAAGATCGATCGCTTGTTCATCAGCCAGCTCGGCCGGTCGGCGCAAAGCGATCTGATCGTCTGTTCGATTGCCCGCCTGGCGCAGAGCATGAACTGCAGCGTTGTCGCCGAAGGCATAGAAACGGCGGAACAGCACGACCGATTACGCACGCTTGAGATATCGCACGGGCAGGGGACGCGGATCGGTCCTCCACTCTCGGCGGCTGAGGCGATCGCGGGTTTCGCCGACGCCGATCTGAATTTGGCGCACAACGTGTGAGACGCCAGCGCTTGGCTATCAGCCGGCGTCTTTCGGCACGAACTTCAATGCGACGCCATTCATGCAATAGCGCAACCCGGTCGGCTGCGGCCCGTCGTTGAAGACGTGACCGAGATGGCCGCCGCAGCGATGGCAATGAACTTCTGTACGCATCATACCATAGCCGGCGTCGGTGGACGTCGCGACGGCGTTGTCCAAAGGCTTCCAGAAGCTCGGCCAACCCGTTCCGCTGTGGAATTTCGTCTCCGAGGAAAAGAGTTCCAGCGAACATCCCTGGCAGAGGTAGGTGCCGGCTGCCTCATTGGCATCGAGAGGCGAAGACCGCGGGCGTTCGGTCCCGTGCTTGCGGAGTACGTCGAACTGTTGCGGTGTCAGGATCCGCTTCCACTCTGCCTCGGTTTTCGTAACTTCGAACGTTTCCGTCGCTTCCGAGGCTCTGTCGGAGCGCGACAGGCCAACGAAGCCTCCGGCCAAAGCTAGACCGAGCTTGGAAAGATCACGTCGGGAATACATGGCTCTTCACCTTGGTTGTCGTTTCCTCGCCGGCGGCATTCGCCGCCATTTGTTGTCAGTGTACGTGTCTTGCGCACGCTTCGTTTCACGTTCTGAGCTCGCCCTTGATTACATTTCGGCAATGCCGATGCGGCGATCGACGGTGATCTCAGCCGGGCTCAAGCGGCAGCGATAGCAGAGCATCTCGACACCTGCGGAGGCTGCGGCCCGGTATGCTGCGGCGTAGTTGGGATCGATATCTCGCGCAAGATCAAATGTCTCGGCGTCCTCCCTCTGGACCAGAAAGACCATGACCGCCCGGTGTCCTTCCGCGACCATCGCTGAAAGCTCGCGCAGGTGTTTGGCGCCCCGCTCTGTTTTGCTGTCGGGAAATTCCGCGAGGCCGCCCCTGCGCATCAAATGCACGTTCTTGATCTCGACGTAGCAGGCACGCGGGTCGGTACCGTCCGAGAGCAGCAGATCGATGCGGCTGTTTTCTCCGTACTTCACTTCGCGGCGCAACGAAGCATATCCTGCAAGCTCTGGTATGACGCCGCCCGCGATCGCTTCGGCGACCAGCGCATTCGGACGTCCGGTGTTGATGCCGACAAGTTGCGGCCCCGCGCCGAGGTCGTGCCCGATCATTTCCCAGGTATGGCGGTATTTCCGCGTCGGGCTATCGCTTTCGGAAAGCCAGACCGCCGAGCCGGGCGTCGTCAACCCGAGCATCGAACCGGTATTTGGACATGACGCCGTGACGGTCACCCCGCCGGAAATCAGCACATCGGCGAGAAAACGCTTGTAGCGTTGAATGAGTTTGCCGGGAACGAGTGGGCTCGCGAATTTCATGCTCCGCATATCGGCCGAACCGCGCCGAAGGGCAAGTATTTCGAGCCGCGCCACCCGGTGCTATGACCGTCAGGGTTGATGCGAGCGGGAACAGAGCCTTGATTGACGAGCGGATCGTAACGGCGGCGCTTCTGGTGATTGGCGACGAGATCCTGTCCGGCCGCACCAAGGATCGCAACATCGGAGCCATCGCCGAGCATTTGACCGGCATCGGCATCCGCCTGAAGGAAGTGCGGGTCGTACCCGATGACGAGGCCGAGATCTGCGCCGCCGTCAATGCGCTTCGCAGTCGTTACGATTATCTCTTCACGACCGGCGGCATCGGCCCGACGCACGATGATATTACAGCCGACAGCGTCGCCAAAGCGCTGACACTGCCCATCGGCGTCGATCCGCGCGCCGAAAAGGTTCTCAGCGAACATTATGCGCGCCGCGACCTCGTATTGACGCCCGCGCGATTGCGGATGGCTCGGATACCGGCCGGAGCGGAATTGATTCCCAATCCCATTTCCGGAGCACCCGGCTTTCGCGTCGGCAATGTGATCGTCATGGCCGGCATCCCCGAGATCATGCAGGCGATGCTGACGGCCGCGACGCCCGATTTGCGCACTGGTGATAGGCTCCTGTCTGTCACCATTCCGGTGGATCGGCCAGAGAGCGAGATCGCTGACGTCTTTTCCGCGCATCAGCGCCGCTATGGCGATGTGGCGATGGGCAGCTACCCGCGCTTGCGCGACGGTAAGCCGGTTTCCGATCTCGTTTTGCGTTCCGCAAATGCTGACCGGTTGGCCGAGGCTGCTGAAACGTTGAAGGCAGCTCTCGGCGTCTGACGGTCGCCGTTCGGTTGCGCTCGTTGCGACTTAGTTCAGCGACAGGCGATCACGGTCATCGCGCTCAAGCGACAAGCGCGGTGCACGCTCGGGTTCCGTTTCGACGAACAGTTCGTATTGGCTGTCGAGTGCATCAAGGAACGCCGACGCCATGTCCAGCAGCGGCCCAAGCGCGATGCGCTTGGCGACGAGGAAGTTGTCGTCGATCGTCAAGTCCGCCGCGATCCGCACGTCCGGTGCATCCGGTGCGATCAGCCCACGGCTACGGATATAGGAAAGAACATCGTCGCCGGTTTCGAAATCATCACCGCGTGCATCCCCGCACTCGTCGACGGCATCGAGAAGCGCGATGGTGCCAGACGCGAACAGCGTGCCGACGGCACGGAACCGGTCATCGACCTCGGCCAGCGAACGCGCATGTGTCCTTGCCTTGAGAATGCGCGCGATGAGCATCAATTCGAGGCCGCGGACTTCCTCGGCAATGCGGCGCTGGCGCGCGACGAACTCCGCCGGCTCGCCGGGATTTTCCGCGAGCGCCCGCCAGTCGTGGCCCCGGGCGATCAGATCTTCGCCGGCGGCGAGCGCGCTATCGAGGTGGTCGGCGAGCAAATAGACCGACAACGGTGCGCGCGCAGCATATCTGGACATCAACCCCACCCTCACTGAAAACCCCGCAACTCAGTGAGCGGAAGGTGGACTGATTCGCGCGTCACGAACCAGCGGTCTGCCCGGAACACAATGCATTTGTGGAGCAACGAGGATAACGTGTGGAGCAGCGCATTTTGCGCTGCAAATTGCGTGTGAAGCGCTATTGCGGCGCACCGAAAGGCTAGTGCGCGTCTGCCACACGCAGACGCGGATCGCGACGCAAACGATCTGGGTTGCGGATCAGCCGAAGCGCTGCTTTCGCTGGTGTGCTGACGATCTGCCATGCGAAAGAAGCGGTCGCGAGGCAGGGTAAGACCCAAACGTCCAGCCTGACAGACTTCGGTGCTATGCGCATGCCGCCGCTACGGTTGCGAAGTTCCCCGGAGCTCATCCGTCAATGGGTGCGGTGACGTTTGGTATCGCGTTTCACCCAATAGCAGTGTTCTTCCTTCGGCGCCCATTTGCAGCGGCGCTCGAATGAAATGTCGAAACGCGATTCTCCGACGGCGTCTCCCGCCCTCACGCCGATCGTTGCAAATGCCGGCGACGCATTTTGCGCCAGTGCCGTCAGCATCATCCCAAATCCCAACAAACAAAGGCGCGCTCGGCGCGCGTTGCATCGATGCGGCATGGCTATTTTCCCTCAAGATCATGTGCCCGAGGGTAGTGTATCAAATAACGTATATTATAACAAACATAATTTATGTGGCGGATGTCGAAGCGAGAAGGGAGGGGCATTGATGCGGCACAAAACAAACAAGGCGCTCCTTTCGAAGCGCCTTGCTGAAACTGCTGCCGAGTCTCACGCTCTTACCCGAACGCTGCGCTCATGCGTTCGAGGGTGACGAAGATGCAAATGGCCCATGTCCATTCGTATCTGTTTGCACATCAAGACTCGACGATAACGATTCCGCTCCGTTTGACAGGCGAGGAGCTTCAAATGCCATCACCGGAAGAGCCACCTTGCCTTGGTATAAATCAAGCAAGAATTTACGGACCAGTCGTTGCTCTACAAGTTCGTCTTCCCACCCTTGGGGTATATATCCACCTTCAAATATCTCGAGTTGTTCGATCTTGAAATTTAGCGCTTTGGCCATTGCATGCAAAAGTTTTGATAGGAGCCTTGCCCGCTCATCTGCGAGCCTTCCATAGAATGCTTCATCGCATCTACGTCGATCTCTGTCTCGGAGAACGAGTTCATCGGGTCGTCGCGGATGCTCCTGCGCGAAATGCCCGAATAAGTTCTTCCATGCCGACAGTACTTGTTGATCAGATGCAAACTCGATCTCAATTAGATTAAGCGCCCCGACATGCTCCGCCGTTGTGGGCGCTCGTCTTGTTCGCATTAGCGTCCGAAAAACATCCATCCGACGGCTGCTTCGTTCGCGACTTTGGTCCGTGTAACGAGTCAAGAGGACGGCTGCGACGGGACCTCCAACGAGTGCGATTAACGTCAAAATTTCGTTGAGCGTCATCGTGTTTCGTCCTCTCGCTCGTTTCTGCCGTTCCTCAACTGCACCCGCTCGTGCTGCCGCACGTATCGCACTTCAGGCACGTGCCATTCCGCACCATCGTGAAGTTCTGGCATTCCGAGCAGGCGACGCCGACGTAGCCGCGCAGTTTGGCTTCCGATGAACGCTGCTTGTAGAGATCGGACTTGCTGAGCGAAGCCGGGGCCGCTGCGGCGACCGAAGGCGAGCGCATCTCGATCGGCTGTTCGTTGAGGGCCAGTGCGTTCGCACCGTGCGTCAAGGTCTGATCGATGAACGGCGCAGCTTCATTGTAATCTGCCGCGTGATCCCGGGCCGTCGCGGCTGACGAAGCGTGCGCCACCGTCGTCCGGCTCGCGAGCCTGACAACGGACGCACCGCGAACGAGGCCCTTCGAGACAACCTTCGAGACAGTCGGCAGGTCGAGCGCAAGCTGTTCGTCGGTCGCGTCGTCGCTCGAACCGAGCCCCGTATCACCGACGATCTCACGCGGATCAACATGCGCGAGATCGTGACGGCCGAGATAGGAAACGCCAAGCTCGCGGAAGATGTAGTCGAGGATCGACGTCGCGTTCTTGATCGTCTCGTTGCCCTGCACGAGACCAGCTGGCTCGAAGCGCGTGAAGGTGAATGCCTCGACGAACTCTTCGAGCGGTACGCCGTACTGCAGGCCGAGCGAGATGCCGATGGCGAAGTTGTTCATCAGGCTGCGGAAGGCGGCGCCTTCCTTGTGCATGTCGATGAAGACTTCGCCGAGGCGGCCGTCGTCGTACTCGCCGGTGTGCAGGTAGACCTTGTGACCGCCGACGGTTGCTTTCTGCGTGTAGCTCTTGCGGCGGTTGGGAAGCTTCTCGCGCTCCTGCTTGCGCTCTTCCTTCACGTAAACAATTTTTTCGACGATCTTCTCGACGATACGCTCGGTAATGGCCGTGGTGCGCGCCGCGACCGGCTGAGCCATCAAGGCATCGGCGGCATCTGCCTCGTCATCGACATCGTCGCCCAGAACCTGACTGTTGAGCGGTTGTGACAGTTTCGAGCCGTCGCGATAGAGCGCGTTGGCCTTGAGAGCCAGCTTCCACGACAGCATGTAGGACTGCTTGCAGTCCTCGACCGTCGCGTCGTTCGGCATGTTGATCGTCTTCGAGATCGCACCGGAAATGAACGGCTGCGACGCCGCCATCATGCGGATGTGGCTCTCGACCGAGAGATAACGCTTGCCCGTGCGGCCGCATGGGTTTGCGCAATCGAAGACGGGCAGGTGCACCGCCCGTAGATGCGGCGCGCCTTCAAGCGTCATGGCTCCGCAGACGTGTTCGTTCGCGGCCTCGACATCCTTCTTCGAGAAACCGAGATGCGCGAAAATGTCGAATGCAGGATCGTTTAGCTTGTCCGCCGGAATGCGCAGCGTCTCGGTCAGGAAGGCATCGCCGAGCGTCCAGCGATTGAACACGAACTTGATGTCGAACGCCGTTGCCAGGCTCTTTTCGATTTTGGCCAAAGCGTCGTCGGTGAAGCCCTTGGCCTTCAGCGTCGCCGTGTTAATTGCCGGGGCCTGTGCCAGCGAAGCATGGCCGACGGCGTAGGCTTCGATCTCAGCGATCTCGCTCTCGCGATAGCCGAGAGCACGCAGGGCTTCCGGCACCGATTGGTTGATGATCTTGAAGTAACCGCCGCCCGCGAGCTTCTTGAACTTGACAAGTGCGAAGTCCGGCTCGATGCCGGTCGTGTCGCAGTCCATCACGAGGCCAATCGTACCGGTCGGCGCAACGACGGTCGCCTGGGCGTTGCGATAGCCGTGCTCCTGGCCGAGTTCGATCGCAACATCCCACGCATGCTTGGCGGCAGCGCCAAGACGCGAGTCCTTGAGCGAGCCGTGATCCAGCGGGACGGGGGCCGTCGCCAGCTTCTCGTAGAACGAGGTTTCCCCGTGCGCCGCGCGGCGGTGGTTGCGCATCACGCGCAGCATGTCGTCGGCGTTCGGAAGGTAGCCGGGAAACGGTCCGAGCTCCGAGGCCATTTCCGCGCTTGTCGCATACGAGACGCCGGTCATGATCGCCGAAATCGCACCGCAGATCGCGCGTCCTTCCGCCGAGTCATATGGAATGCCGGCCGACATCAGCAGACCGCCGATGTTCGCGAAGCCGAGTCCGAGGGTCCGATAGCGATAGCTGAGTTCCGCGATCCGCCGCGACGGGAACTGCGCCATCAGCACCGAGATTTCCAGCACGATCGTCCACAGACGGCAGCCATGCTCGTACGACTCGATGTCGAAAGATTTATCCTCGCGCCGGAAGCGCAGCAGGTTCAGCGACGCGAGATTGCAGGCGGTATCGTCGAGGAACATGTATTCCGAGCACGGGTTCGAAGCGCGGATCGGGCCTGACTGCGGGCACGTGTGCCAGTCATTGATCGTCGTGTGGAACTGGATACCGGGGTCGGCCGAGGCCCAGGCGGCGAAGCCGATCTGCTCCCACAGATCCTGCGCGCGGATCGTCTTCGTCACTTTGTTGCCGATGCGCGACGTGAGGTTCCAGTCTTTGTCGCCGGTGACGGCGTTGAGGAATTCGTCGGTGACGCGCACGGAGTTGTTCGAATTCTGCCCGGCGACCGTCAGATAGGCTTCGCTATCCCAATCGGTATCGTAGGTGTCGAACGAAATATCCTTGTAGCCCTGCCGCGCGAACTGGATGACGCGCAGAATGTAGTTCTGCGGAACGCCGTCGCGCTTGGCCTCGCGAACGGCCTGCTTGAGCTTCGGGTTCTTCGACGGATCGAAGCACGCTTCGCCCTCGGCCTCGCAGTTGACGCAAGCCTTCATCACCGCCTTGAGGCGCTTCTGACAGATCTTCGAGCCGGTCACGAGAGCCGCAACCTTCTGCTCCTCGCGCACCTTCCACGTGATGTATTCTTCGATATCCGGATGATCGACATCGACGACGACCATCTTCGCCGCGCGCCGCGTCGTGCCGCCCGACTTGATAGCACCTGCCGCCCGGTCGCCGATCTTCAGGAAGCTCATCAATCCGGACGAACGGCCACCGCCCGAAAGTCGTTCGTTGGCGCCGCGTAGTGAGGAAAAGTTTGAGCCAGTGCCGGAGCCGTATTTGAACAGCCGCGCTTCACGGACCCAGAGATCCATGATGCCGCCTTCGTTGACGAGATCGTCACCGACCGACTGGATGAAGCAGGCGTGCGGCTGCGGGTGCTCGTAGGCGGAACTCGACTGCACCAGCTCGCCGGTCTGATAGTCGACATACATGTGGCCCTGGCCGGGACCGTCGATGCCGTAAGCCCAGTGCAGGCCGGTGTTGAACCACTGCGGCGAATTCGGTGCCGCCATCTGCATCGCCAGCATGTAGCGGAGTTCGTCGAAGAACGCCTGCGCGTCGTCTTCGGATGAGAAGTAACCGCCCTTCCAGCCCCAGTAGGTCCAGGTGCCGGCGAGTCGGTCGAAAACTTGCCGCGCGTCGGTTTCGCCACCGAAGCGTTCCGCTTCAGGAAGTTCCGTTAGCGCTGCTTCGTCAGGGGTCGAACTCCACAGCCAGGAGGGAACCTGCGTTTCTTCGCAACGCTTCAGGCGTCGGGCGACGCCGGCTTTGCGGAAATACTTCTGGGCCAGGATATCAGCGGCGACTTGGCTGAAGTGCTCGGGAACGTCGAAACCTTTGAGACTGAAGACGATCGAACCGTCAGGGTTCTTGATCTCGGAGGTCGCACGCCGGAACGGGATCGAGGCGTAAGGAGAGAGTCCGGCCGTAGTGAAACGCCGAGTGATCTTCATGTGAAAGTGCCCCCTGGCATGCGGGGCGCACGTAAGCGAAACAAGATCGTACGCCAAATTGGCTATTCGTAACCGCTGCGCCGCCGGACCCTGTAAATCCCGCGACGCCGCGCATCAAAGACGTCAGTACCGGCCGTTCTTTTCGCCGCGCATCAGACACAATTTCCCCGCGCCAGCAATGACGGTTGAACAACCGCTTCCTGCCGGCGTTTTGTCTTCCCCGAAAAACGCGATGACCCGAAGGTGCTGGTGATCCCTTCAGACGCGAAAAGCTGCTTCAGCCGCGTGGATCGAACTTTGTGGTGAGCCATGCGCGCGGTGCCCTGCAACACCGTATCGGCATGATCCGGCAACGGGTGATCCACAACCCGCGCCACGGCTGTCTTACGACCGCCGCACCACACGAAAGCTAGGACGATTCGAACCGTTCGTCATCGTTTTTGAAATAGATATTGCGGTAGCAGAGGCAACCGGCACTAGATGTAGTGGTGTGGACAACTTGCCTGAGCTGACGGCGTTCGCGCCCAATGTTATGGAGTTTCCGGCGGGACAGCGCCGCCGCATGGGTGTGGAAGAGCCTGGAAATCGTCAAATCCGGTCTCCCTCAGGGCACGAGCTTAGTACGATTCCGGATGCTCGCTGTTGCCCCGCTGCATCGGCGCAGACGTGTCTGGACATCGGCGGTGCGGTGCAGCTAAGTCGATGAAGTCCAACGGCAGAGAAAGGACGCGCGAAACATGGGTTTGTTCAGCGAGATTTTCGCGTGGTGGGGTGGCAACACATGGGGCACGCGCTTGTTCACATGGCGCAAGGGCCGCTTCCTCGGCGAAGACGAGTTCGGCAACCGCTACTATGTGCAGAGGAGCGGAGTCGGCCCATTGGGTGTTCCGGCGCGCTGGGTTACCTACGCAAAGCTCTCCGAGCCGAGCCAGGTGCCGCCTGAATGGCACGGATGGCTGCACCATACGGTGGACACGCCGCCGACCGAAGAACGCTACCAGCCCCGGCATTGGCAGCAGCGCCATCAGATGAACCTCACCGGCACCGCAGGCGCCTATCGTCCCAAGGGCTCGATCCTCGGTAAGGGCGAACGGGCCAAATCGACCACCGATTATAAGGCATGGCGGCCGCACTAGGCCCTGTGATCCGAAAATCGCCCGGTTTTAGCGTCAGCTAGCTGGCGTCAACGAACGCTCCGCTGATGGATTTGCTTTTGCAACGATTTCCGCCTTTGCCGCCGGCACGTCGATTACCGGTCAATACATTGGGTTTGCTCGTGAGCCGGCGGGCCTTGGCGTTGGCGACGGTCATTACAGCAAGCATGGTTCTGCCCGCGCGCGCCGACCGCATCGAGAACGGAGTCGCGGTGTTCTCGGCGCTCGATAAGGTGACGGCACGCATTTCAAAATTTGAAGTCGAACTGAATAAAACCGTCGAGTTCGGAGCACTCCGGGTAACGCCGCGCGTCTGTTATTCGCGCCCGCCCACCGAGGAGCCCAAGACGACGAGCTTCGTCGAAGTCGATGAAACCCAGCTCGACGGCACCGAAAAGCGCATTTTCACCGGATGGATGTTTGCCGAAAGCCCTGGCCTCTACGGTCTTGAGCATCCGACCTACGATGTCTGGCTGACCGCGTGCGAAAAGCCGGTCCGCTCGACCGCGGAGAGTGCTCCCGCTCAGGGCGAAGGTACGGCAGCCGGTGACAACACGGCTGCGGCGCCCCCAGCCAACGCCGACGACGCCGGCGCGTCACAAGAATTTCGCCGTCGCGTAAGACGGTAGGCGCGCAATCAGCGGTTGCTCGGGGCTTAAGCCCCGAGCAACCGCGCGGCCTTTGGCGCGAAGTACGTCAAAACACCCGACGCTCCGGCGCGCTTGAAGGCCAGCAAGCTCTCGACGATCACTTTGTCCGCGTCGAGCCAGCCCTTCTCGAAAGCGGCCGCGAGCATCGCGTATTCGCCCGAGACCTGATACGCGAACGTCGGGACCTGAAACGTCTCCGAGACGCGCCGCACGATGTCGAGATAAGGCATGCCGGGCTTCACCATCACCATATCGGCGCCTTCCGCGAGATCGAGCGCAACCTCGCGCAGCGCCTCATCAGTATTGCCCGGGTCCATCTGATAGGTGCGCTTGTCACCCTTGAGGAAGCCGGACGAACCGACGGCATCGCGGAACGGCCCATAGAAGGCGCTCGCGTACTTGGCGGCGTAGGACATGATCTGCGTATTGCGATGGCCCGCTGCTTCGAGCGCCGAGCGGATCGCAGCGATGCGGCCGTCCATCATGTCGGACGGCGCCAGCACGTCGGCCCCGGCCTCGGTTTGCACCAGCGCCTGTTTGACCAGCGCTGCGTTCGTCTCGTCGTTGACGATCTCGTCGCCGACGAGCAGCCCGTCGTGGCCGTGGCTCGTATAGGGGTCGAGCGCCACGTCGAGAATGACTCCGAGGTCGAGCTTCGCCGCCTTGATCGCGCGGGTTGCCCGGCAAACGAGATTGTCTGCGTTGAACGCTTCGCGGGCGTCGTCCGTCCGCTTCGCCGGATCGGTGAAGGGAAAGAGCGCTACCGCTGGAATGCCGAGCGTCACGGCTTCTCGTGCCGCTTCGACGATGAGATCGACGCTGAAACGTTCGACGCCGGGCATAGATGCGACGGGCACGCGCTTATCTTCGCCTTCGATGACGAACAATGGCCAGATCAGATCGCTCGCCGAAAGCCGGTGCTCCGCCACGAGCTCACGCGACCACGGTGCCTTGCGATTGCGGCGCATGCGAACGTCGGGATACCGACCGGTTGCGGCGCCGAGGGTCGATTTGCCAAGACCGTCGGCGGGCAGGCGTGAACGTATAGACATCGTGACCTTTCAGGGACGTCTGAAATCTCGCTCGTATTGGACACGACGCGCCCGCCCGCGCAAGCCGTTTGCGGCAAGGCTGCGATGCACAGCGTTAATCGCAGATCTTTTTGTATCTGCGGTAGGCCATGTCGACGTGGAAATGGTTGCGATGCGCGGCATTGGCCTCGGGCCCGAGTGTCGTTCCGAAGATGCGGCAGGCGGCCTTGTGCGCGTCGTGCAGGAAGGCTTCGAGTTCGGGATCAGGTGATGCGCCGGCGTGGCGCTGCGCCGCAGACGCCAGATCTACTTTTTTCGCGTCGGATTTTCCTCCGCGCGGGCGCGATCCGCTCGCCGGATGCTTGCTGCCGGTTGACCCGCCCGGCAAAGTCACGGTCAGCTTGGGCACGCCCTCGATGATGGTAGAGCGCGCCAGTCCGCCCGCCGGTGCGCCGAGTTTCGAAGCCGTCGCCATTGGCGGTGTTTTAGCCGGCCTGTGATCTTCCGTGAGGTTCGCCTGTTCGGACTTTGCTGCGGCGGCAGCGTCCGCGGCTTGCTTTTCGGCGGCGGCTTTCTCGGCCGCGATGCGGGCCAGAATCTCGCGCTGCGGCGTTCCCCAATCGTCGAACACCGACGCCGTCTCAGACGATTCCAGCACGAACGCCCCGATATCGACCGCGTTGGCCAAGCCATGCTCGCTGAGCTTGGTCGACTTTCGGCCGTAGGCGTTGCGGCACGAATAGTCGCTCATCGTCTCGATTCTGATGATCTGCGAACCGAAGTGCTTGCGCGCTAGCGGCTGCAGATCGTGTTCAAGCCAATGGACAAGCGCTTCCGCGAGATCGCAACGGACGACGGGCGGCGGCGAAAAGGAAACCGTAGGGTTCTGTCCGATACTGATTAGCTCGATAGGCGCGGGTGCGCCGCAGGCTCCTTCCTTGATCGGCTCGTGCGGGATGGCGACGGCGTGAATCCGTTGCAGGACGATGGCGCAATGCGCTTTGGCATCGGCGATTTCTGCCTCCGTCCATTTATCCGTGGGCTTTTGAGCTTCCTCGGTGGCCGTAGTGGAACTTGCCGCTTTCGACGGCTCCTTGCCGTCAGTGGACTGAGCATCTGGTGGCGGAGCGGAATGCTGAGTCGGCGTGGAAGGGACGGTCGTGGTCTTCTTTGATTTTGCGGCCGCTACGTCGATTGCGAGCAGAAGCATGACCGCCGTGACGAAAAGGATGAGTGCCGCTCGGCCAAGGTCAGTCACGATTTAGTCCCTATCAGCAGTTCTTGACGGCCACTCCGGTACTTGACGAATCCGCTCTGGCAAGACAAGCGGCCAGCTCGCATCAGTGGGTGCGGGCCGGGCGCTGCGGCACGGGTACGCTGCACCGCCGTAAATTATGGCGGCGCAATCCAAAACGCGCCATACCTTGCACGCAAAATTTGACCGTCGCATGAGCAAGCGAGACCGCAGTGAACGAACATCGCATCCAGAGCACGACAACGGCCCCGGAGGCGCCGTCGCCGAAAATTATCTTCGATCGCTCGCAGGCGCTTCGTATGTGCACGTTCAATCGCCCGCGTGTGCTGAATGCGCTCGACGACGAGATGTGCCGCGCTTTGAGTGAAGAACTGCCGCGTGTCGCCCGCAATCCCGACATTTACATCGTCGCGTTGCTATCGAGCAGTCCAAGGGCGTTCTGCGCCGGTGGTGATGTCGTTGCTCTGACGAATGCGGCCAAGACCAATCTGCAAAGCGCCAAGACCTGGATGCGCGACGAGTACAAGCTCGATTGGCTGCTTGAATGTTTTTCCAAGCCGACGGTGTCGTTCGTCGACGGGCTGTGCATGGGCTCCGGCGCCGGATTGACCACCTACAACACGCATCGCATCGCCGGCGAGAACTACAAGTGGGCGATGCCGGAAGCGAAAATCGGACTTTTTCCTGATGTCGGCATCGCTCACGCCCTGGCGCGGCTGCCGTGGCCGATTGGCCTATATCTCGGGCTCACCGGACGGACGATCACGCGCGACGATGCGCAATGGCTCGGCCTTGTCACGCATTGCATCGCGTCGTCGCACTTCGCGGATATTTTGGCGAAGCTCGCCGATGCGGAGCCGGTTGATCCGATGCTCGACGGCCTGAATGAAATGCAGGGCGAAGGCGCGCTGCAAAAGGACATCGGCTTCATTCGCGACCATTTCTCCTATCCGGTATTGACCGACATATTGCGCTCTCTCACGAAAGCTGAGACGGCGGGATGCGATTGGGCGCGCGAAACACTCTCCGGACTTCGCAAAAGTTCTCCAATGTCTCTCGCAATTACCGATCGACACATTCGCAATGCGCTGACGCTCGATATCCGCGAGACATTGATCGAAGACTATCGGATTGCTGCACGCTGTCTCGAAGCGCCGGATTTTTTCGAGGGCGTGCGCGCGGCATTGCGCGATAAGGACGGCGCACCGAAATGGTCGCCGGAGACGTTCGAGGATATTGCGCCGGACGCTGTAAATGGGTATTTCACGCCGCTTGGTGACGATGAGCTTGAACTGCCGACGCGCGTGGAAATGCAGGCCGCCCGCGTTTGATTTTCACGCGCCGATTTCAACGCGCGATTAGAGGCAATTTTATCGAGCGCGTTATCTCGATATTGACCATCTTTGCAAAGACATGGCCGATTGAGTTAAAATACCGTTCCGGGAACAGGGCGGTACTATTCTTTTACTATATCTATTTAGGCGAAATTCAGGGCTTCGCGTTATCTATTTGTCAAAACCCGGGGCAAACCGGGTGGCGTCAAGCAATGTGAGGCAGCGTAATGAGTTTAGCGTATGAAGTGGCGCGTCAACGCGCGCCCGTCCAAGACGAAGATTTTCGCGGCGACTATTTGCAGGCGTTGCGTTTGATCGAACGGCTCCACCGCCTTCTCCTCGACGTCATCAAAGACGAATTTGATCGTCAGGGCGGAGCCGAGCTCAACAGCGTTCAGGCGCTGCTGCTCTATAACATCGGCGAAAGCGAACTGACCGCCGGAGAGCTGAAGACGAGGGGCTATTACCTAGGCTCCAACGTCTCCTACAATCTCAAGAAGCTCGTTGATATGGGCTACATCCACTACAAGCGGTCAGATACGGATCGCCGGTCGGTGCGCGTCAGTCTGACGGACAAGGGCCATCAGGCTCGCGACATCGTCAGCAAGCTCTATCTGCGCCAGCTTGGCTCGGTTCAGACCGTCGGCGAAGTTTCCGACGACGACGTCAAGGGGCTGAACAAGGCGCTCGTTCGCCTTGAGCGCTTCTGGTCCGACCAGATTCGCTACCGCCTCTAAGACCGGCAAACACCGGCACCTCCGTCGCCGAACGTCTCGGCGAAGGGGCAGACTTACGAATTTAGGGCCGCCTCGACTCCCGTCGGGCGGCCTTTTCCATGCGGCCAAGGCATCGGATTGTGGCCATGAGGGCCCGCCCGCCCGAAAACTCGGGGCAGGAAGGCTGAAAAAACTCGTTTTGAGGTCACCGTGATTTAGAGTGCCCGCTGCGTCGGCACGTCTTTTAACCAGGACGGCCCGACCCTCTCGATCCGAGATTTATAGCCAACCAGAAGCGGGTGTCTGGGCCGACATGACAATACGTCGAACGACGGGAGCAGGGGAATTCGCGCAGCTGGCCGGGCGGGCGTTATTGGCGACCCTGCTGACGCTCGCGTTTGTCATCGCATCGGGCGCTGGATGCCTCGGATTCGGCCGGGCGGCCGCCCAAAGCACCGCCTGGATCCAGTTCGGACCGGTCGGCGACGGCCCGGGCGGCACGACCAACACCTACGACCCGGATTTCGTCCGTGAGTGGGAGGCAAACCCGCCCAAGGGCTACGCGACGCTCGCCAAGGCCAACATCGGCGCCACCAAGGCGGCGATCACGCGCTACACCGCAATCGTTGCGAATGGCGGCTGGCCGCAGCTGCCGGTCCCTCCGAACCGGACGCCGCGCAGCAGCCTTCTGCAATACGGAAGCTCGGGCGAGGCGGTCGGGCTGCTGCGCAAGCGCCTCGCGACCTCCGGCGAATTAAATGGTGGAGATGCAACTTCGACGTACTTCGATTCCAGCGTCGACAAGGCCCTCAAGCGATTCCAGGCAACGAACGGGCTGACGCCGACCGGCATCGCCGACAAGCGGACGATCCTGGCGCTCAACGTGCCGGCCGACACGCGACTGAAGCAGTTGAAGGTCAATCTGACTCGGCTTGAACAGCTCGTCCCGACGGCGGCAAAGAAATACGTGCTCGTCAACATTCCGGCGGCTCAGATCGAGGCCGTCCAAAGCGGACAGATCGTTGCTCGCTACGCCGGGGTCGTCGGCAGTCCTGACCGGCCGACGCCGTTTTTGCGCACGCCGATCACGGACCTCAACTTCAATCCCACCTGGCATCTGCCACCGACGGTCATCTCGGAAGATCTCATTCCGCGCGGCCGCCAGATGCAGGCCAAGGGGCAGAATGTTCTGATGAAGTTCGGCATCGACGCTTACGCGGGCGGCAAGAAGGTCGATCCGGCGAAGATCGATTGGGAGAAGGTCAAACCCGGCACCTACAGCTACAAACAGAAGCCTGGAAAAGAAAACCCGCTCGGCTTTCTGAAAATCAACTTCGCCAGCGCTCATTCGGTTTACATGCACGACACGCCGTCGGATCGGGTTTTTGGCAGAAATTTCCGCTCCGAAAGTTCGGGCTGCATTCGCGTCCACAACATCGAAAATCTCGCTGCGTGGCTGCTGTCCGATCAGAAGGGATGGAGCCCTGAGCGAATCGCCTCGATGAAGGAGTCGGGCAAGCACCTCGACCTTCGGCTCAAGAAGCCGGTGCAGCTTCTCTTCGTCTATATCAGCGCCTGGGCGACGGCCGATGGCGTCGTGCAGTTCCGTCGCGACGTCTACGAGAAGGACGGCGTCGGCGAACTCGCCTCGAACTATTGAGCGGGATTGATGTCGCTATCCGCCGATTTCGGGCGCTTGCGGAACGCCACGGTCCAAAAAATCGTGAAGATCGGCGACCAGCTCGGAACGTGACCAAAATTTCACGATGATGCGCGACGAAAGAGCACTGGCCCTTCGTGCCGAGCCGCGCCATAAAGGCTAAAATAACTGAACATCGTGCCGTCGGGAGCGGAACCTCTGATGACGTATGAGCAGAAGCTCGCCGATGCGGTGGATGCCGTGAAGCGCGAAGGCCGCTATCGCACATTTGCCGATGTCAAGCGCCGCCGCGGCACGTTCCCGAGAGCCGACGTTCTCAAGGGCGAGGCGATCAAGCCGATTACCGTCTGGTGCTCCAACGACTATCTCGGCATGGGCCAGCATCCCGACGTGATCGCCGCGATGCATGAAGCTATCGACCGGGTTGGCGCCGGCTCCGGCGGCACCCGCAACATTTCAGGCACGACGCACTATCATGTCGAGCTGGAGCACGAGCTCTCCGATCTTCACCAGAAAGAATGTGCGCTCGTCTTCACGTCGGCGTTTGTCGCCAACGAAGCCGCCCTCTCGACGTTAGCGCAGTTGCTTCCCGGCTGCGAAATCTTCTCCGACGAGAAGAATCACGCCTCGATGATCGCCGGAATTCGCAACGGCCGCGGCCCGAAGCACATTTTCCAGCACAATGACCTCAACGATCTCGAAGCCAAGCTGAAGAAGGTGCCGCGCGAGACGCCGAAGATCATCGCCTTCGAGAGCGTCTATTCGATGGACGGCCACATCGCGCCGATCGCCGGCATTTGCGATCTCGCCGAAAAATACAACGCGCTGACCTATCTCGATGAAGTCCACGCTGTTGGCCTTTATGGGCCGCGTGGCGGCGGCGTCGCCGAACGCGACGGCGTGATGCATCGCATCGACATCATCAATGGCACCCTCGCCAAGGGCTTCGGCGTCATGGGTGGCTACATCGCCGCCTCGCGCACGATCTGCGACGCGATCCGCTCCTACGCGCCAGGCTTCATCTTTACGACCTCGATCGCCCCGGCGATCGCAGCCGGTGCTCTGGCGTCAATCCGGCATCTGAAAAAGAGTTCCGTCGAGCGCGAGCGCCATCAGGAGCGCGCGCGGGCCCTGAAGACCCGCTTTACCGTCGCCGATATCCCGGTCATGTCCGGTCCGAGCCATATCGTCCCGGTGCTGGTTGCCGATCCGGTCCGCTGCAAAGCCCTGACGGACGTTCTGCTTGATCGCTACGGCATTTACGTCCAGCCGATCAACTATCCGACCGTGCCGCGCGG